>Ga0160452_100250_pt1 | contig 52920 bp, 52 predicted proteins | sample HID1971I_E6MG_FD_108230 | JGI IMG/M metagenome (GOLD analysis project Ga0160452, IMG submission 108230) | Enriched millipede-associated microbial communities from UW Madison campus, WI, USA - HID1971I_E6 MG | ecosystem: Host-associated > Arthropoda: Insects > Digestive system > Unclassified ...
GTGCGCGCCGTCAAGCCGTCGCCGCCGCAGCGGTCGCTGAAGTACCGGACCATCTATCGCGAGATGTTCCGGATGTCGATCCCGATCGTCTTGACGGCAATGGTCGTTCAGCTCATTTATACGCTGGATTCATTCCTGTTCATCCCGCTTACAGGCGGCTACTATACGGCGGAGGCCGCCGATGCCGCGCTCAAGGCGCTGACGATCAAGGCGCAGGCGCTGGCCGGCATCCCGCCGATCCTGGCGATCGCGCTCAGCACGTCGATCATCCCGGTCATTTCATCGGCCTATGCGGTAGGCAATCTGCAGGAGGTGCAGTGCCAGACCTCGCTCGTCATGCGGATCGTCCTGTTCACTGGCGTGCCGGCAGCGCTGGCGCTGACTGCAGCGGCGACCTCGGTCACCGGCACGATCTTCGAGAATGCGAGCGGCGGCGGCATCGTCGCCGCTCTGACGGCGGGCACGATCTTCCAGATTACGATGATGACGAGCAACTCGACCTTGTTTGGCATGGGTAATGCGAGGGCTCCGATGAAGCATACGCTGCTCGGCATCGCGGTCAAGGTCGTCGGCAGTATCGCGCTTGCGCCGCTGCTGGGCGTCTATGGACTGATCCTTGCTTCGACGCTCTGCTTCATCGTAATCGGCATGCTTAATCTGCGTACGATCAGAGGCGTCGTCAAGCTCCAGGTGCTCGGCAGCCGCTGGCTGCCTTACCTCGCGGTCATCGCGCTTACCGGCGCGGCCGGCTACGGCCTCGATTGGGCCGGACGCGAGCTGCTGCGCGGCTGGCCGGACCGTCTGGCCTATCTGACGACGGCAGCGGTAGCCGGACTGGCCATGATGGGGCTCTATCTGCTGCTCCTGATCGTCCTGCGCGTGGTCAGGGAGAGCGATGTCGAGAGCTTCCCCGGTCCGCTGCGCAAGGTGTTCGGCCGGTTGCTGCGGCTCGTGCCCGCTCGCGTGCGGGGGGCAAATTGACTGTCGCTTCGCGGTTCGTCCTTTCATTGGTGCCCCTCGCCGTGGTAAAATGACAGCACAACCATTATTTCAACCTGTGTTACGAGGATCCCAAAACAGGCAAACGCCCAAAGGAGGAAGAGGATGGGGAGAACAAGGAAGAGCTGGAGCAAGCGAACCTGGACTGCGTTATGTCTGTCGGCGATCCTGGTCATCGTCGCTGGCTGCCAGGCGGTAGGCGGACTGGATCTGAATGCCGTGCTCAAGCAGACGATGAAGGTAACGTCGATGGAGGGCAAGCAGCAGATCGAGGTGCAGCTGCTGTTCCGGGAAGCGGCGCTGGAGCAGATGGACGAGGACGAAGCGGCAATGGCCGAGCTGCTCAGCCAGATGAAGCTGGAGCTCTCGGACATCCGCATGCAGGATTCGGACAATCTGTCCGTGAAGGGCGAGCTATCGATGGGTGACAAGAGCATGGAATTCGCCATGGTCACTGCCGGCGATCGTGCGCGGCTCCAGCTGGAGGGCTCGAAACGGGCGTTTTACTTTGACCTGGCCGAGCTGGATCTATCCGAGAGCGGCGAGCTGGAGGAGCTGGACGAAGAGACGCAGGCATCCTTAATGGAGCGCGGGACACAGCTGTTGGATTACATAGGCAATTATACGATCGATAATCTCCCGAATCCAACCAAGCTGTCCGTCGCTCCCGCACAAACCGAGGTGAATGGCGAGACGCTGCAGACGATGCGCGTCCAGGCCGAGATCGGCGGCGACGAGGTACTGCCGCTTATCCATTCCTACCTTGATGCTCTGATCGCCGATGAGGATGGTCTGACCGAGCTGGTGACGGCGGTCGTGACGCTGTTCGCCGACGATGCGGAGGTATGGGAGGCTGCGGGCCTGGCGACGCCGTTCGCGGAGGAGCTGGACACGGAGCAGTCCCAGGAGGAGCTGATCCAGGAAACGGTAGCGGATGTGCTCGGCTTCCTCGGCGAGCTGCAGACGGAGCTGCGTACGACGCAGGAGGAGGAGCCGGAGTCGATCGAGCAACTGCTCGGTCCGGAGTCGACCTTCAAGACTGAGCTGTACGTCGACAGCAAGCTGGACATCCGCAAGACGTCGACTGAGCTTGTCTTCAAGCCTTCGTTCCCGTCAGAGGACGAATGGGGAACGGACTTCCCGTTCGAGGGCATCGTCATCCGCACAAGCGGCGAGCAATGGAATGTGAACGGCAACGTCAAGCCAGAGCCGCTCAAGACGGCGCGCAACGACCTGTCGCTCGAGACGCTGTTCGAGATGCCGTCCTATGAGCTGGTGAAGCTGTTCGAGGAAGGCTCGCTTATGAACGATCTGATGCGCCAGATGGGAATGGCGGTTCAGACGGTCGAGCTGTACCCGGGCTATGATGAGAACCCGCCGATCCTGACGCCGGAGGGGCTGACGCTTATCCCGCTGCGGGATACGTCAGATCTGCTGGGCGCACGGGTAGCTTACCTGGAAGACACGGGCACGTATGACGTATTTGATCCGGCGACCGGGGCATACTTGAAATTCCGTAAGGGCAGCACTCGCGTGACGGTCAATGGCGAGGATCAGACGTGGTCGTTCCCCGCGACGGTCATCGGCGGCACGCTGTACGTGCCTGCCCGCCAATATATGACCGCGCTCGGCGGCACCGTCTACTGGGATCATTTCAGCTTCGCCGAGGACGAGAAGTATCTGGTCCTTGAGCGCGAGTTCTAGTTACAACGAAACAGGAGGCAAGCGAAAATGCGAAAGTTGGACACAGAAGCTGCATTCCGCGAGCAGATCGCCCAAGAGGGCCTGACCATCGCCGTCTTCAAGACGACCTGGTGCAAGGACTGCCATTACATCGAACCGTTCATGCCGGAGGTCGAGGCGCACTATGCGGGACGGGTCGACTTCGTAGAGCTGGACCGGGACGATCTGGAGGCGCTTTGCAGCGAGCTGAACATCCTCGGCATCCCGAGCTTTATCGCCTTCCGCAAGGGGCAGGAGGTCGTCCGCTTCGTCAACAAGCTGCGCAAGTCGCGCGAGGAGATCGAGCAATTCGTCGACCGCGCGCTGCAGGTTGCCGAAGCGCTGCCGAACTGAGGTTAGGCATAAGCCAATTGATTAGGCAGGACTAAGGGGCGTTCTCCAGGTCACCAGATGACCGGGACGCCCCTTCTTTGCTGCGTTTATGAGGATTGTCACATTTTCAACATGGCTTTTGCCGCCGCTTATCGCTATAATAGTTTAGGATTCAATTCGACAAGAAGTGGTGATGGTTTTGGTATCAAAGCGCTTTCGCGTGCTTATCATTGTCGCATGCATCGGCATGCTGATCGTTCTTTTGGCCGGAGCGCTGGTGACCAACACCGACTCAGGGCGGGGCTGCGGCGATGATTGGCCATTATGTCATGGCAAATTTATCCCTGCCTATACACTGGAATCGATGCTGGAATATTCTCATCGGGTCGTTAGCGCGATCGTTGGCTTCCTGGTGCTGGCTGTCTTCGTCATCACGATGACAAAGCATCGCCGCGAAGGCGAGCCGGTCTTCTACGCCTCGAGCGCCCTGTTCTTCACGATCCTGCAGGCGTTGCTCGGCGCAGCCGCTGTCAAATGGCCGCAATCGCCGCCGGTTATGGCGCTGCACTTCGGCTTCTCGCTGCTGGCCTTCGCGAGCACGATGCTGCTGGTTATCTGGGCGTACCGGATGAAGCGGGGGAGCGCTGTCGCCCATCGGGCGGAGCTGCCGGGATCGTTGTACAAGCTCACCTGGGGGATCTTTGGCTATATTTACGTTGTTGTCTATATCGGGGCTTATATCCGTCATACCAAGTCGGCGGGCGGCTGCTCCGGCTGGCCGCTGTGCAACGGCGAGCTGGTCCCTGAGCTGAGCGGCGCTACCGGTCTCGTCTTTGTCCATCGGGTAGCGGCGCTGATTATCTTCCTGCTGATAGCCGTGCTCGCCTATCGCATCTATAGAGAGCCGGCGGCGCACGATGGGCTCAAGCGCACCGCGGTCTGGACCTTTGGCCTGGTGCTGACCCAGGTGCTGAGCGGCGCGCTGGTGACCGCTACGCTGGGCTATGACCAGGTTTACATCTTTACCAGTCTGCTGCATAACGTTATTATCTCGATTCTGTTCGCGCTGCTTGCGGAGCTGGCTATCCGCACCTGGAAGCTGCGTCGCAGATAAGGGCAGGATTGCCTGCTCGCCTCGAACCGTCACCCTTCATAAGGCGTGGCGGTTTTGTATAAGCGGGAGCAGGGTATCCTATACCATGCGTACCAATGCTACAATCGACGACGAGGGGGAGCGGAATTGCTGCGATTTTTATTTGGCGAGGAGCCTCGCCAGACGGGCGGTCTGCTGCTCGAAACGATTAATCAGATGGAGTTGTATCTGACACAGCTGCAGAAGCGTATCGCAACAGGCGACGCCGATCAGCACCTCTACCGCAAGCTGGAGATCTGGACCGCCGGATTGCTTGGCTCGCTTGATGAGCTGGAGCAGAGCCAGTATGCCGCCCGACGTTACGGCGAGCGTGTGATGTCCCGCTATTTGAGCGGGATGAGCGCAGAGGAGACGATGGATTACTATCGGCACATCTATTTTGACAAAAATGCATTTATCCGTATCTTTGCGCTCTTGGACAAGCTCGGCACCTTCCTCAATGAATGGCTGGAGCTGGGGACAGGCGATATCAAAAAGCATTATTCGTACTTTACGGTGCTGCGACGCATGCAGGAGCGGCGCAGCGAGCCGCGTCTGACGGAGGAGCTGACCCGCATCAAGGACCGGTACCGCGAGCCGATGTCGCGGCTGCGCAAGCGGCGCAACACGGAAATTCATTACATGAACTCGGAGCTGCAGGACGACCTGCGGCAGAGCAGCGGCGCTTATGGCCAGGACATCCCGCTCGAGGATATCCGCGCCCAACTGGCTGACCTCGATCAGGGCTGCGAGATGGTGATGCGCACGCTCGATGCGGTCTACAGACAGGCTGCGGCCGTTATGAGGAAGCGCTGAAACTATGGTATACTAGGGCGTGTCTGCGTACTCCAAGGGTAACAGTAGAAGACACGCCAGCGTGTCTGCATACTCCTAGAGTAGCAGTAGCAGACACGCACTAGGCGTGACAAGGGGGAGAAGCCATGGACTTGAGCGGCAAAACCGCCCTCATCACCGGGAGCGCCAAGGGGCTCGGCAAAAGCACGGCCATGCTGCTCGCTAGCTACGGCTGCAACATCGTACTGAATTATGTCACGAGCGAGCAAGCTGCACAGAAGCTGGAGCAGAAGATCCGCGATATGGGGGTTCGCTGCATCGCCATCCAGGCCGACATCGCTCACCCAGAGCAGGCCGAACGGTTGGCTGACGAGGCGGAGGCGGCTTTCGGGGGCATCGACATTCTAATCAACAATGCGGGACCCTTCATCCGCGAGCGTCGGGTATTCCTCGAGTATAGGCGAGAGGAGATTACTGGACTGCTGCACGGCAATCTGCTCGGTGTGATGCTGCTCGATCACCGGATGCTGCCGGGCATGCGCTCGCGCAACTGGGGACGGATCATTCACTTTGGATTCGGTCATGCGGGGGAAGCAAGAGCCTGGCCGCATCGGGCCGTCTATGCGGCGGCCAAGACAGGGCTCGTCTCCTTCACGAAGACGTTGGCTGTCGAAGAGGCCGCGCACGGCATTACGGTCAATATGATCTGTCCCGGCGATATCCGAGGGGAGAATAAGGAGAAGACGATCGACGAGGTCGAAGGGCAGATCGACGACGAGTCGCCGCGCGGCCGACCTGGCACCGGCGAGGATATTGCGCGGGCAATTGCTTTCCTTTGCGACAGCAAGTCGGATTTCATCACAGGCAATATCCTCGATGTCACCGGCGGCCTCGATCCAATCCGCCGTACGCTGAAGGGGTAGAAGCGCGCGCCCGTTATGAGCTTGGCATTAAAAAAAGTCTCGCCGCCGACGTGTGTCACGTTCAGCGGCAAGACTTTTTGCCATCAAGGCTTAAAATACTTGTACGACCTCTTCGATGCCCTCGACTTCTTCGAGCAGCGCGCGCTCGATGCCGGCCTTCAGCGTAATCGTGGAGCTCGGGCAGCTGCCGCAAGCGCCCATCAGCTTCAGCTTGACGATGCCGTCTTCGATCTCTACAAGCTCAACGTCGCCGCCGTCGCGTTGGAGGAAGGGGCGCAGCTTGTCGAGAACGTCCAGCACTTCATCATATTTAGAAGGGGTTTGGGTATTGTCACTCATATTTATCGACTCCTTTCTTTCTTTATTATAGTACAAAGTGAAGCAAATGAAAATGGATGTTAAAAAGGTCAGGTGAATAATTGATGAACCCTATCGTTGAGTTTTGCGCAAGCAATATGCATCACGGCACCGACCAGCTCTTGCGAGAGCTCGAGGAGGACGAATCGATCGACGTGATCGAATACGGATGTCTGGGCAATTGCGGCGAATGTTATCTGTTCCCGTATGCCCTCGTCAACGGCGAGATCGTCGCCGCCGAGACTGTCGAAGAGCTGACCGTCAAGGTCAGGGCGAGCATCGCCGAGCAGCAGGCAGAGCGCGACGCGCTCAACAAGCTGCTGGATGACCTCTAAACAAGCGTATACCGACTAACCGGAGTGGTGCTTGGAGCGCCAGAGCACGCCGGACTTGAGTACGCGGGGCACCCGTCCCATAATCGCCGTGCGGCCCATCAGGCCAAAGCCGGCTTTTTTGCCGAGGGAGCCGAGGACGCCCTTGAGCTTGATCCGACTGAGTCGGGGCGAGCGGTCATACCATTCCGCCGCCAGGATCTCGGCGATCTGCTTGCCCTGGGCGCCAGCCGCTTGGGCGCTCGGCGAGAAGGGGAGGGCAGCGCAATCGCCGACGACGAATACCTCAGGATGAGCTGGCAGCCGATGCTGAGAGTCGATGATGAGCCGGCCCTGACTATCCTTGGGCAGGTCGATCCGCTGCACAATCGGCACTGGCTGGATGCCTGCCGTCCAGACGGTCACATCCGTATCGAGCCGCTCGTCGCGATTGTAGACGACGCCCCGCTCCAGTCGGCTCACCGAGACGCCTCCGACCGTGCGCACCTCATGCTCGTGCAGCCAGCTTGATACATAACGCTGGAGCTTCCCCGGGAAGGCCGAGAGGATGCTCTCGCCGCGGTCGAGGATCTGGATATTGAGATCGCGTCGTGCCTCCCGCAGCTCGGCAGCGACCTCGACGCCGCTCAGTCCGCCGCCGACGATCGTGACCTGGCCGTAAGGCTTGACATCGCCGAGCAAGCGATAAGTCTGGCGGGCTGCCGAGAACGTCTGCAACGACGTCGAGTGCTCCTGCGCGCCAGGGATGCCATGATAGCGGTCGGTGCAGCCGAGCGCGATCGCCAGCCAGTCGTAGCTTATAGGATCTTCGCCGGCCATATGGATCAGACGGGCATCCAGATCAACGTCTGTCACTTCACCGTGCTTTAGTACGAGCCGCGGATCGGCAGGGTACTGCACCCGCAGATCATAGTCGGCGACCGTACCGGCGACCAGCGCGTAATATTCGGTTTTAAGCCCCTGGAAGGGCATTCTGTCGATTAGCATGACGATGACATCGTCAGGGATATGTCCTTCGAGCAAGGTCTGGGCGATCGTGATGCCTCCGTATCCGCCGCCCAGGATGATGAATCGTTTCATTGGCACACCAGCCCTTATGTTCGACTTCGCAAGTAGCCGCCCGTTATAGAGGATGCTCAAAAAGCACGCTTTTGATCACGATGTATTTCAACGATGCACTTTCACATCGAATGTTGAATTCATCCAGAAACTCCGGTGCTCACGTAGCTCCACTACGCTCCGCTCCTCGTTTCCTCCTTCATTCAACCTTCTCGGTGCTGAAAAGCGCGCTTTTTGAGACGAATTTAGAGAGGATGCTCAAAAAGCACGCTTTTGATCACGAAGTGTCATACTGCCCTCAAATAAAGAGCCTACGGTCACGGCATCGTTCTTCAGAGCGCTACTCGTACACTTGTACCTCATTATAAAAGGTGTCGCGCTCGACCGGGATGCGTCCGGCGCCCTTGACGAGCCAGATCAGATCCTCGCGCGTAATCCCCTCCGGCGTGAGAGCGCCCGCTGCGTGGCTGATCCGTTCCTTGACGATCGTGCCGTGTACGTCGTCGGCGCCCATCGCCAGCGCCACCTGCGTCAGCTGGGTGCCGATATTGATAAAGTATGCCTTAATATGTTGGATGTTATCGAGCATGAGACGGCTGATCGCGATCGTCTTCAGATCCTCGAAGGCCGAGTTGCGGCGACGGATGCCGGCGCGCGGATTGATCGGCTGCATCGACAGCGGGATGAACACCTGGAAGCCTGCCGTCTGGTCTTGCAGCTCCCGGATATGCAGCATGTGTTGGATGCGCTGCTCATGGGTTTCGATGGAGCCGTACAGCATCGTCGTGTGCGTCTTCAGACCAAGCTCGTGAGCGGTGCGGTGCACCTCCAGGTACTGGCTGACGTCGGCTTTATTGACGCGCATCTTCTTGCGGTATTGGTCGGACAGGATCTCCGCGCCGCCGCCGGTGAGCGTGGCCAGTCCGGCAGCCATCAGCTGCTGGAGCACCTCGCGATAGCTCAGTCCGCTAATCCGCGAGAAAAAGTCGATCTCCGCAGCGGTGTACGCCTTCAGCGTGACGTTCGGGTACTTGTCGCGCAGCGCGCGCAGCGAGTCGATATAATACTGGAACGGCACATGCGGATTGTGGCCGCCGACGATATGGAACTCGCGGACGCCGGGATGGATATGCTGCTCGACGTATTCGATCATCTGCTCGCCGCTCAGCGTGTAGGCGCCTTCCTGGCCCTCGTCCTTGCGGAAGTTGCAAAATGCGCAGTGCGCTTCGCACACGTTGGTGAAGTACAAGCTCATGTTTTCGATAAAATAGACGCGTTTGCCGTTTTTGGCCAGATTGACCTCGTTGGCCAACTGGCCAACCGTCAGAAGATCGTCAGACTGGTATAAGAAAACGCCGTCCTCCAGCGTTAAACGTTCCCCGTGGCGGACTTTTTCTGCGATGTCCTGCATTCGTTTCTCTGGTGTGGACAAAATAACATTCATAACAGCAGGAGCCTCCTTTATGGAAAGTAAAATCTTTTTGTTAAGGGTTTGTGAAAAAAGGTACATCCCTCAATGCTTAAACAACTTCCATCTATTATAAACCTCCCCTACCCGGGCAGCAACAAGAAAAGTAAGTCACAAAGTAAAGTCCCAGGCAGCACAGCCGATGTTTGCGCAGAACCGACAATAGCCTTGAGGCATAGGAAGAAGTGGAGTATAATAGAGGAAACACGGTGTGAGGCATACCGGATGGGAGGAATAACGATGATCGACATCAGCGAATCCGCAGTAACAAAAATCAAGGAAATGCTCGCTCAAGAGGACTCGCCGGACCTGTTCCTGCGCATCGGTGTCAAGGAAGGCGGCTGTAGCGGCTTCTCCTATGGCATGGGCTTCGATGACGAGGTCAATGCCAGCGACCGTCAGTTGGAGATCGAGGGCCTGAAGGTCGTCGTCGACGACGACAGCGCCAAGTATCTGAATGGCCTGCAGATCGACTTCAAGGAGACCGCGATGAGCGGAGGCTTCACGATGGAAAATCCTAACGCCTCGGTCACTTGCGGTTGCGGCGCCAGCTTCCGTACTGCGACAGACGCAGGCAAGCCGGCCGAAGCAGGCGAGTGTTAATATCCGAGTAGCATAGACGTATTCTTACCCCTTGCAGGGCCTCGGCCTGCAAGGGGTTATTTGCGCGTTACCCGGTGGCCGCTCGAGCGAGGCAGCGATCGTTTGGCAGAGGGAATATGTGGGTAATAGGAGGTACAATGGAAGACATCGTCGCGCCGGTCGCGGCGTTAACGGAAAGGAGGAGGGCCATGTTTACGAGCGGAAAACGAAGAGGCCATGCTTTCTTTGTGAGGACACGGGCGGGTACCTGGATTGAGCTGCGGCTCCTGTGCTGCGCCAGAGGTCGCGAGCATGCTTGACGGCAGGCGATACCGTTTCGTCAGCAGGTCCTCTGCTCTATAGAAACTTGCAAAAGACTTTGCGAGACTAGACAACCATCCAAGAGATTCCATTCTCCCATGCATATACTAGCTTATCAAACATGCAAAGGAGAATGGGAATGGGAGACGAAACCGGCAAACAATACGCTAGCAAATGGGTGAAAACGGCGGCGTTGCTGTCTCATCCTGCGATTGCGCCGCATATCCCGCCTACTCGGATGTACAATGATGCCAATCTGAAATCAATGCTTGCCGCGCATGGGATGGTCGTCATCAAGCCGGTGCGCGGAGCTGGCGGCCACGGGGTAATCAAGGTGTCGAAGCAAGGGGGGCGCTATGCGGTCAGTCATTATGACGATCGTCGCTTCTATGACACGTTCAGCGGCTTGACGGATGCGTTGTCGCGGATGAAGCGCAAGCGTCCTTATCTGATCCAGAAAGGAATCCAGCTGGCAACGATCAGCGGCCGCCCGATTGATTATCGTGTGAAATATGTCAAAGAAGAAAGCGGCTGGAGCTGTCGGGCGATGGTTGGACGGTTGGCCAGACACGGCTTGTTCGTAACCAACCTCTGTCGAGGCGGTACGCAGATGACTGCGGCCGAGGGGATACGCCGTTCGCTATCTACCGCGATGGTCAAGAGCAAAAAGCAGGAAATGCGTCGTTTGACCCGGCTTTCCACCGAGGTGCTGGAGTCGAGGCTGCCGGGTATCGGCCAGCTAGGCTTCGATTATGGTCTGGATCGGCGAGGCAAGATCTGGATTTTCGAAGTGAATACACGGCCGCAATAGGAGATATAAAAGATCGATAGATTTGGGCAACTCTATTAAATTTTTTTATTGTTCAAGAGAGCTGATAGGGCTGTGCATAACGCTATCCACATCTTCCCCACTGACTGGGCCCGCATTCGACAAGGATGCCCACATGTTGCACACAAGCTGTCCACAGGAGGTTGTGGATAACGGAACACTTGTTCCTGATAGAGCAACGTGCTAAGATGTGAGGAACAAACAGGAAAGGAAGGGTTGATAATGGAGATTCTTTCGGATGAAATGCTCATCGACACCTATCAGACGGCTGTGAATCTGGATTTGGAACCGGATTTTTTGCAGCTGTTGCTCGCAGAGATCGACCGTCGCGAGATCACAGCTGAATGCTCGCTGGTCGGTGCCTGACTGTAATCCCCATGCCATCTATCGACACCTCCAATTCATTTGGTACACGTTTGAACAGGGTATGCCCACCTGCGGATGCAAGGATCCTCAGGAGAGACATACCCTGTCTTTGTGAACATAGATGGGAGCATGGGACCGGCAAAGTCGGTTACATCTTCATATTGCTGCTATGGCCAGGCGAAAGCTTGGCGCTCGGATCGATATAGACCTTGGCATTATTGATGGCAGTAGGCGCTTCCCCGAAGCCGACGGCAATCAGCTTCAGCTTGCCGGGATACGTCGTGATGTCGCCGGCAGCGAACAAGCCCGGGATGTTGGTTTCCATCCGCGAGTCGACGACGATCGAGCCGCCTTCGATCTGCAGTCCCCACTCGGCGATCGGTCCAAGGGAGGAGACGAAGCCGAAGTTGACGATGACCGCGTCGACGTCAATCGTTGTCGATTCCTTTGTTTTGATCTGTTCCAGCGTTACGGCCGAGATACGTTCGTCGCCGTGCATCTGTGTGATCTCATAAGGCGTCATAATGTTGACTTTAGAATTCATCAGATTTTCGACGCTGTGCTCATGCGCTCTGAATTTGTCTCTGCGATGCACCAGGGTAACTTGCTCGGCGATCGGTTCGAGCATAAGCGCCCAGTCGACCGCAGAATCGCCGCCGCCGCTGATCAGCACTTTTTGCCCTTTGAATTGATGCAGGTCATTGACGAAGTAATACAGATTGGTTTTTTCGTATTGCGCCGCCTCCGGCAGCTCCAGCCGCCGCGGCTCGAAGGCGCCGACGCCTCCGGTGATGATGACGGCCTTTGCGGTGTGCGTTCCCTTGTTCGTCGTCACCTCGAAGTGGCGCTCTTCCTTTTTGACAACCTGCAGCACCTTTTCCTCGAGACAGACTTCCGGCTGGAAGTGATCCATTTGCCGTTTCAGCAAGTTGACGAGTTCCTGCGCCGTAACTTTCGGGAAGCCGGCCACATCATAAATATATTTTTCGGGGTATAGCGCCGCGAGTTGTCCGCCGAGCTGAGGCATACTCTCCAGTATTCGAACCGAAGCTTGACGCATGCCGGCGTAAAATGCCGCAAACATCCCTGCAGGTCCACCGCCGATAATGATAATATCCACTGCATTGTTCTCTTTGTGATTTGTCACAGTAGGCACCTCCAACAAATTCATATTTCTCTCACTACTCCATCATACGCTTTTATTGACGAAAAAAACAGATTTGTATATTGTTCTAAAGTTTTTCGTATATTTTGTGCTTGAACTTTTACCGAAAAGCCGATATCATTTCAATGTGTATGTCGGAACGGGACGATTTGCCGCGCCCTGGTCCTTTTTCATAAGGAAGGACGGCAAGACACAAACTAAATAAGCTACGGAAGTAAAACTTTCTCCTTTAACTTGGTTTGTGTAATTTTTCACAATTATGAACAAGACAAAAGAGGAATGGAAGGGATTGTCAAAATGAGTAACATACCAAAGATCGTCATTCTGGGTGCGGGCTACGGCGGTGTCTTGACCGCGCTTCGTCTGCAAAAAGAATTGAACTACAATGAGGCCGATGTGACACTGGTAAACAAACATGATTACCACTACATCACGACTCATCTGCATATGCCGGCCGCTGGCACGGACAATCCGGAGAATGCGCGCGTCAGCATCTCCAAGCTGATCGACGAGTTCAAGATCGACTTCGTCAAGTCGACCGTCGTGCAGATCCGCCCGCAGGACAAGAAGGTCATCCTCGAGGACGGCACCCTTTCCTATGACTACCTCGTCATCGGCGTGGGCGGCGAGCCCGAGACGTTCGGCATCCCGGGACTGGGCGAATATGCGATGAACATCCGCAGCATCAACTCTGTCCGTCTGATCCGCGAGCATATCGAGTATCAGTTCGCGCGCTACAAGCGCGAGCCGCATCGTACGGACTACCTGACCTTCATCGTAGGCGGCGCAGGCTTCACCGGCATCGAGTTCATCGGAGAGCTGGCAGACCGCGTGCCTGAGCTGTGCAAGCAGTTCGACGTTGACCCAGCGATTGTCAAGATCTACAATATCGAAGCTGCGCCGACGGCGCTGCCAGGCTTCGATCCGGAGCTGGTCGAGTATGCGATGGAGGTGCTCTCCCGCAAAGGCGTCACCTTCCGTATCGGCACGGCCATCAAGGAGTGCACGCCGGATGGCGTCGTCGTCGGCGAGGGCGAAGAGATCCGCTCGCAGACGGTCATCTGGACAGGCGGCATCCGCGGCAATCGTCTGATCGAGGAAGCTGGCTTCGAGACGATGCGCGGCCGCGTCAAAGTCGACGAGCATCTGCGTGCGCCAGGACATGAGAACATCTACATCGTCGGCGACAACTCGCTGATGTTTAACCCGGAGGGACGTCCTTACCCGCCGACCGCTCAGATCGCTATGCAGCAGGGCGTCGTCTGCGCGCACAACCTGGTCGCGTCGATTCGCAACCAGCCGCTCAAAGCGTTCGAATTCAGCAACAAAGGCACCGTAGCTTCCCTTGGCAAAGGCGAAGCGATCGGTATCGCCTTCGGCAAAAAATATAAAGGCCGTTTTGCAGCCTTCTTGAAAAAAATGATCGATATCCGCTATCTGTTCATTATCGGCGGCATTCCGCTCGTTCTGCGCAAAGGCAAGTTCTTCTAATGCGTCATTGCAGCGTACAAGTCCGAGGATTGCTGACGAGGGATGAACTGGACCGCTACAATGCATTGATGGAGGTGGGCTCCTATCTGGAGTCCCAGAGCCGCTACGATCTCGTCTATACGGTGCAGCAGGAGGTCGACCTGCTCGTGCAGCCGGCGATCGAACGGCTCAAGGAGAAGGGCCGCGACCGTGATCGCGCCACCAGGGAATACCTGGAGGCCAAGGAGCGCCAGGCGCAGCAAGAGAGCGAATCGGACGAGTCCTGAGGCGGGCTGTTGCAAGACCGGCGACCCGGCAATAGACGGGCAAAGCAAACGAGATAAAATAAAGGGAAGTCCTGCGGTTGTAGACCGGGACTTCCCTTTTTGTCGCGTGCAGCCGATTGAAGCCGACGGTGTCAGCTCGCGCAGCGTATATTAGACGCGCAGCATCGACTGGATGCCTTCTGGCGTCAGCAGGTTGCCGACATAGAAGTCGCCAAAGTCGGCGTAGCGGGCGCTCACTTCATCGAAGCGCATCTCGTAAATCAGTTTTTTGAATTGCAGCGCATCATCGGCGAACAGAGTGACGCCCCATTCCCAGTCGTCGAAGCCCACCGACCCGGTAATGATCTGCTTGACCTTGCCAGCGTACGAACGGCCGATCATGCCATGGCTGCGCATCATCGTCCGGCGCTCCTCCATTGTCAGCATGTACCAGTTGTCGTTGCCCGAGCGGCGTTTGTTCATCGGGTAAAAGCAGATATGCTTTGCTTTGGGCATAATCGGCTTCAGGCGGGCAACGACCTCGGGGTTCTGCATCGGATCTCCCCCGCCGGAGCCGGCCAAATAGTTGCTAAGCTCGACGACGCTGACGTACGAATAGGTAGGAATCGTAAAGCGGGCGAGCGCGGACTTGTTGAACGCTGTCTCAAGCAACTGCAGCTCCTCGAGCGTCTCCCGCAGGTGGACGAAGACGAGATCGGCCTTCTGTCCGACGATCGCATAGAGCGCCGTACTGCCTTCGCGGTTATCCTCTAGGCGGCTCCATTCGCCGATCAGACTTTGCAGCTCGTCCTCTGCACGGCTTCTTTCTTCCTGGCTTGCAGCTTTCCATGCCGTCCAGTCGATTCGTCTAAAGTCATGAAGGGCGTACCAGCCCTCCAGCGTTTGTGCAGCTTCACTCATGATTTACATGCTCCTTTGCTCATTGCTGATCGAAGTAATGCGATTCGGATGCGATAGACTCCATGACGTTATTGTAGCGTACTAGCTGGAATGGAGGCAAATGGCAAGCTTGTGACAGCTAGACAGTCGCAACCTCCGGAAGTCGGATCGTCGCCAGCAGCGGCAGATGGTCGGAGGCGGTCGGGTCGCTGGCGACGGCTTCGACTTCGATAGTCTCGATGGCTGGCGAGACGAAGATATAGTCCTTTTGGGTCATCGGCCGAATCGATGGGAACGTCGGGTACGTGCTCTGCGGCTGACTGAAGCAGACGTCGCTCGCCTTGGCCATCAGCTTGCGCCACAGACTGCAGCCCGGGGGCATGTTCATATCGCCCATGAGCACACTAGGCGCGTCAGTCCCGGCGATGCGGCGCGCCAGCAGCTCGACCTGGACGCGCTGGATCAGGTGGGCGATGCTCAGATGGGTGACGAACACCTTGAGCAGCCGCTGTGGCGCGACTTCGATATCGGCCTCGAGGACGGCGCGCGGCTCGCTGATCGTCAGCGCCCGCGACTTCAGTCCATGATTGGCGGTGGCGACGACCGGGTGGCGGGAGAGCAGCGCGTTACCGTATTCGCGCATCTGGTCCCGCTTGCGGCGAGAGATCGCCGCGCCGAACACGCCCTCCATCATAAGCGCGCGGGAGAGCCAGGCGAATTGATCCTCGAAGCGGCTGCGCCGGCCAAAGCAGCGGTCGACCTCATTAAAGCCGACGATGTCGGGCTGCTGCCGCTCGATGAGCGCTGCGACGCGGTCGAGGTTGATGCCGCCGTTCATCGCCCGGCCGTGGTGGATGTTATAGATCATCAATTTCAGTTCCAAGGAGCTTCACCTTTTCCATAGGTTGTTCACAACTGCTTCATTGACTTCACTTCGGCCATATCCTAAACTAGCATAGAAGAGTTCCGCTTGCGCGAACGACTGGCGGATGAAGTGAGAAAGGGGCATTGAGCTGTGCTGCAGGTTATTATCGCTATGCTGTTGTTTTTCGTGATGATGTTCGGGATCGGCTTTATCCTGAACATGCTGATGAAGACAACCTGGTTTCCTATCTATCTCTACCTGATCGTGCTGCTGCCGCTCGGCATCTACTATACGTGGTCCTCCGGCATGTCGTGGCAAGACAACTTGGCGGCCTATACGTATGTCGACATCCTGCCGGCGATTGCCGCGCTGATCGGCGCTTACGTGAGCGGCTGGGCGATCCGGGTGTTGCGGAAGAGCGGATTCAAGATGTATTAGGCCTACCGAGATCCTCCGCCAGGAGGATTTTTTTTAGAATTTATATGGTTTCCCGGGGCTCCCGCCCCGATGTATGATACACTATAACTATGAGCTATCAATGGCACCGACCGGCGAATGGCGCGCCAATATTTATGGCGTCGTGAGCCGGTCGCATTATTCTAGTCTATAGGACGGATGGGGTAGATGCAATGCGCATCCAGAACATACATCAATTTACCGAGCATCATCGCTTCTACATGTATCGCGAATTTTCGCTAAGCGTCATCGACCAGAAGATGCTGCAGCTCGTCTATCAGCCGATGATCGGAGCGACAGCGACCGGACTGTATCAGCTGCTGTACTACCAGGTCGATACCGATCGTGTCGGCTATTCGGTCATGGAGTCGCAGCGCAAGCTGTTCCTCGGTCTCGGCCTGGAGATGAACGATGCCGGAAGGCGGCAGCTGGCGCTGCAGGCGTCGCGGCTCGAAGCGGTGGGTCTGCTGCAGAGCTCGCGGCTGGTCGTGCCCGATGGCGAGGATGTCATCTATGAGTACGAGCTGCTGCCGCCGCAGTCGCCGGTCGAGTTTTTCCGCAACCAGCATTTGACGATGTATTTGCGCGATCAGGTCGGCAAGTATGCCGTGATTCATCTGCGCGAGCAATTTTTTGCGTCGGAGCCGGACGAGCTGGCGATGGCTGAGCCAGCCAAGGAGAATCTGTCCGTGCCGTTCTACGAGCTCTTCGAGCTGGGCACGACGGCGGTCGATCACGAGCTGGAACAGGCGCTCACCGAGGTCGCTCCGGCTCGCCAGCCGGCGATCCGAACTGCCGTCGAGACGGCAGGCATCCAGTATGGCGAGATCATCATGCGCTTCCCGCGACATTCGGCGAATCGACCGCATGTCGAGAAGCTGCGCAGCGACGCCGAGGGGATGGCGACGTTGAACTACCTCGCGTACAAATACAATCTGACCGTCGTCGATCTATGCCGTCTGCTCGACGAGGATGGCGTGTTCACGGCGCGCGGCGAGCTGCTGGAGGAAGAGCTGCAGCTGCGGGCCAACCGGACCTATCGCCAGGAGCGTCAGCGCGATGACGTCCGGCAGCGTACGATCGCCCGGATCGCCTCTGCCGGAGGCCCCCCCGAGGAGGAGGAGCTGCCAGCCGAGCATGCCGTCGATTCCGAGCACCGGCTCGCCGTACCGGCGCAGCTTGCGGGGCGCTGCGATGTCGCACAGTACAATATGCTCATGCGCAATGAGCCGCATACGCGGTTTCTGCAGCGGTTTTTCCCCGGTGCCGTGCCCGAGTGGATGGATCGCGTATTCGAACGGATCGATCTCAACTATCGGTTGCCGGCTCCGGTCATCAATGTGCTCGTCCATTATGTGCTCGGGCAGCCGGATAACAAGCGCGTCAATAAGGCGTTTATCGATGCGGTTGCCTCCAACATGCTGGTGCGGCAGATCGATACGTTCGAGAAGGCGGTGCTGTACGTCCGCGAGCAGGAGGACAAGGATGCGCAGGGCGGCCAGGCGGAGGCGCGGCGTCCCGGCAACGGCTCGCGTCAGCGGCCAGGCGGAGGCGTGCGGCGCAAGCCGGAGCTGCCGATCATCGAGGACAGCGGAGAGCGGCAAGAGATCAGCGAGCAGGAGCTGGAGGAGCTGCGCCAACTGGCGCGCAAGCTGGATGGCAAGGGATAACGGAGGTGAGATGAGATGGAATCGTTAAGCCAAGTATTAAAGCAATGGCCGGGCGGACGCCAGATGACGAGGAAGGCCGACGACCTGCTGCGGGAGCTGCAGGCCGACCCGCTCGTGCAGCAGCTGCAAGCGCAGCATGAGGCGCTCGATGAGCGGCTGATGCGTCTCAACCTCAATCGCATCTACCAGTATGTCAAGGAGCGGCGCAACTGCAGCCAATGCCCGGGACTCGACCGTTGTCCCAACGACTTCGAGGGCCACTACACGGAGCTCGATATGGAGCAACGCGCAGGCGTGCCGCAGCTCGACGACCGCAAGGTGCCGTGCAAGCTGCAGGTTGCCCGCGTGGCCGAGAACCGGGTGCGTAGCCGGGTACGCAGCTTCTATGTCGATGACCGGGCGCTCGAGCAGGGCTACTCGGCCGACGAGATCATGCGCAAGGACGCCGAGCGTATCAAGGCGGTCGGTCAGATCATGCGTTATATCGACCAGACGCGGGAGCAGGGACTGCAGACCAAGGGCTTGTACCTGGCAGGCAAGTTCGGCACCGGCAAGACGTTCCTGATGTGCTACATGCTGCACGAGCTGGCCAAGGCCGGCTACTCCGGCGTCATCGTCTACGTGCCGGAGTTCGTCGAGGATCTGAAGTCGATGTTCAACGAGCCGCAGCGCATCAAGGAGACGGTGGAGCTGATGAAGCATACCGATCTACTCGTCTTCGACGATATCGGCGCCGAGAATCTCAATCCGTGGGTGCGGGATCACGTCCTTGGGACGATCCTGAACTATCGGATGAATCGCAAGCCGACCTTTTATACGTCCAATCAGAACCTTGAGGTGCTCGAGCGCCACTTCAGCTTCACGAGCAAGGACGGCGACGAGCAGCACAAAGGACAGCGGCTGATGGACCGGATCCGGCCCTTCGTCGACTTTGTCGTCGTCGCCGGGGAGAACAAGCGAGGCCGCTAACGGCCGTCTGATGCCGCATATCATTGGAAGCTAAGCAGACCCGGTCTGCCTTCGATTCGTCGAAGGGCAGACCGGGTTTTTGCTATATCGCGGGGGGTAGTTTTCACCAAAATAAAAGAAAGTTTGAGGGCCTGATTTGCATTGACAAAGGAAGGCTGCGGCTGGTATTATTCATCCATTACCAACTAAACAGATTGGAATAATTCCTAACCACCGGACCGCCGGAGTGGAAATAGACAGGTCTGTTAAAAACGCTAAGGGGTGTTTTTACGATGAAAACCTATCTTTCTGCTCGACTGACGCTGCTGCTGCTAGCCTTCACACTGGTGATCTCGGCATGCGGCAATGGCGGTGGAGCTTCGGAGAGCGAAGGCGCGAACAGCACGGACAGCGGCGGCAACACGACGCCTGCCGCCACAGAGACCGGCGCCGAGCCTGCGAAGCCGGTGGAGCTGCTTAATGTATCTTACGATCCAACCCGGGAATTATACGTCGAATTCAACGAAGCGTTCGCCAAGCATTGGAAGGAAGAGACCGGACAGACCGTCACCATCAAGCAATCGCACGGCGGCTCGGGCAAGCAAGGCCGCTCGGTCATCGACGGCTTGAAGGCTGACGTCGTCACGCTGGCGCTCGGCTACGACATCGATGCGATCGTCGAGCCCGGCCTGATCCAGCCGGACTGGCAATCGCAGTTTGAGAACAACAGCGCCCCTTACACCTCGACGATCGTCTTCCTTGTACGCAAGGGCAATCCGAAAGGCATCAAGGACTGGGACGATCTCATCAAGCCGGGTGTCGAGGTCATCACGCCGAATCCGAAGACCTCCGGCGGCGCTCGCTGGAACTATCTGGCGGCGTGGGGCTACGCGCTCAAGCATAACAACAATGACGAGGCCAAAGCGGAAGAGTTCGTCGGCGCACTCTTCAAAAACGTGCCTGTGCTCGACTCTGGCGCGCGCGGATCGACGACGACCTTCGTCGAGCGCAAAATCGGCGATGTGCTGCTGGCATGGGAGAATGAGGCGCTGCTGTCGCTCAAGGAATTCGGGGAAGGCGAGTTTGAGATCGTCACGCCGTCGCTGAGCATTTTGGCCGAGCCGCCGGTTGCGATCGTCGACAAGGTCGTCGATGAGCGGGGCACGCGCGAGGTGGCCGAGGCCTACTTGCAATACCTGTACACCGAGGAAGGCCAGGATATCGCCGGCAGAAATTACTATCGTCCGACCCTGCCTGCGGTGGCCGAGAAGTACAAGGATCAATACGAGCAAATTGAGCTGTTGACGATCAATGACGATTTTGGCGGCTGGAAGACGGCGCAGGAGAAGCATTTTAGCGATGGCGGCACCTTTGACAAAATCTACGTTCCGGGCTCCTAATATGCGGGATAGCAAAGGAGCTGACTTCACATGAAAGGTTCCAAACGATCGTCGCGTCGCGTCCTGCCCGGGTTCGGGCTTTCCATGGGCTTTACGATTTTTTACCTGGGGCTGCTGGTGCTGATTCCGCTCGCGGCGGTTTTCATCAAAACCTCGGGTCTGTCCTGGATTCAGTTTTGGGATACGGTCACCGCGCCGCGCGTGCTGGCCTCCTATAAAGTCAGTTTTTTGACATCGTTCTTCGCAGCGCTAGTCAATCTGGTGTTTGGTCTGCTCGTCGCCTGGGTGCTGGTACGCTACCAGTTTCCCGGGAGGCGGCTGATCGACAGTCTCGTCGATCTGCCTTTCGCCTTGCCGACGGCCGTCGCCGGGATTGCGCTGACGGCGATCTACGCGCCTAATGGCTGGATCGGACGTTATCTCGAGCCGCTGGGCATTAAGGTGGCATTCTCGCCGATCGGCATTACGATCGCCCTCATCTTCATCGGGCTGCCGTTCGTCGTGCGTACGGTGCAGCCGGTCCTGCAGGATATGGAGCAGGATATGGAGGAAGCGGCGGCGATGCTCGGAGCTTACCGGCTCCGCACCTTCCTCACCGTCATCCTGCCGACGCTGCTGCCGGCGCTGCTGACCGGGTTCGCGATGGCTTTTGCCCGGGGACTCGGCGAGTATGGCTCGGTCGTCTTCATCTCCGGCAACATGCCGATGAAGACGGAGATCGCGCCGCTGCTCATCATGACCAAGCTGGAGCAGTACGACTATATGGGCGCTACCGCGATCGCCGCAGTGATGCTGGTCATGTCGTTTGTGATGCTGCTACTTATCAACTACTTGCAGTGGCGGGCCGGTCGCCGCGTCATTGCGGAATAGGAGGCTGACATGGCAGGAGCTGTAACCGCGCATCTGTCGCGAGACGCGCATACGAGACCAAGTCACAGCAACGAAGCCCGCTGGGTGCGCTGGGTGCTGATCGGACTCGCGCTGCTCTTCATCGCCCTGATCGTCCTGCTGCCGCTGGCGGCGATCTTCATCGAAGCGTTCAAGCGAGGCGTCGGCGTCTACTACGCCTCGATCACGGAGCCGGATGCATTGGCCGCCTTGAAGCTGACGCTGCTAGCCGCTGTCATTGCAGTGCCGCTTAATACGGTGTTTGGCCTGGCGGCGGCCTGGACGATCAGCAAGTTCCGATTCAAGGGCAAGCAGCTGCTCATCACCTTGATCGATTTGCCTTTCGCCGTGTCGCCTGTCATCGCCGGCTTGATCTTCGTCCTGCTGTTCGGGGCGCAGGGCTTCTTCGGACCGTGGCTCGACGAGCGGGGCATCCAGATCATCTTCGCCTTGCCGGGGATCGTGCTGGCGACCGCCTTTGTGACGTTCCCGTTCGTCGCGCGCGAGCTCATCCCGATTATGCAGGCGCAGGGCCCGCATGAGGAGGAGGCGGCCGTCAGTCTGGGGGCGAGGGGCTGGCAGATTTTCTGGCGAGTGACGCTGCCCAACATTCGCTGGGGCTTGCTCTACGGTATGATCCTGTGCAACGCCAGAGCGATGGGCGAGTTTGGCGCCGTCTCGGTCGTCTCCGGTCATATCCGGGGGCAGACCAACACGCTGCCGCTGCACGTCGAGATTTTGTACAATGAGTACCAGTTCTCGGCCTCGTTTGCCGTCGCTTCGTTGTTGGTGCTGCTGGCGATCTTGACGCTGGTAATGAAATCGTATATTGAGTGGAGGTCCTACCGGGAGACATCTCCGGAACCAAAATAGATCAGGATGGAGGAGATCCGCATGGCAAAGCCGTTGGAGATTGATGAGGTATGGCAAGAGAGAATCCTGAGTCAGGTAAGCGGCCTGGAGTACGGCTCGGTGCTGATCACCGTGCATGACGGCCGGATCGTCCAGATCGAGCGTACGGAGCGCAAGCGTTTCGACAATCAAGCCGCCCAGGCTGCACCGCCGGCGCCGAGGAGCGCCGCAGCCCACAAGCCCTGACGTTGGTCGACGTATCGCAAAAAGTCCGTCCCCTCTCGCGTGTGAGAAGGGACGGACTTGTTGTGCGTATGGTGGCTTGCGAGCTATAGCTGCCCTGGCATAGCAAAAGCCCTTCCGCGAACGCGGAAGGGCTCATGTCGTCAGGTGTTACGAAATGACAAACTTGATAATAACAGCAATCGCAAACACCACGAACATGAATCCGCCCATGCCTACGGCGCCCATCGCAACGTCATTAAAATCGTGGCGTGGCTCTTCGTTCAAATGCTCTCTTGGATCTCTGACATTCTCCATACGGTTACGACCTCCTCGCAGACGATGACACAGCCTGTGCCGCCAAGCCGCACATCCTCAGCCTGTGCCACTAGACTCACTTGGCTATAGTATACCCAACTTGCCGGATAAATGTAAAGACGGGCTTCGTGACAATTGTGAGGCGGGATGCCGGAAGCAGGCTGCATGTGCTACAATAGGAGTATACGTTCGCATGGCGGCGATGATCCCCATGCACGAGAGAGAAGGAGGCAAGCGTATGTCTGATCAACCCGATGGCCGCGCCGCAGCGTCCGGCGACGAGCGCGCCTCCGAAGCCACGGCGTCCGAGCCGCCCTCCCGGGAGCAAGCGGCGGAGCTGATCCGCAGCAAGCTGGCGCTGCTGCCCGACCAGCCGGGCTGCTACCTGATGAAGAACGGCCAGGGAACGATCATCTATGTCGGCAAGGCCAAGGTGCTCAAAAACCGCGTCCGTTCCTACTTTAACGGCAGCCACAACGGCAAAACCCAGAAGCTCGTCTCGGAGATCCGCGACTTCGAATATATCGTCACCTCCAGCAACATGGAGGCGCTCATCCTCGAGTGCAATCTGATCAAGCAGTATCATCCCAGGTACAATGTGCTGCTTAAGGACGACAAGTCGTTCCCGTATATCAAGATTACGAACGAGAAGCATCCGAAGCTCGAGGTGACGCGACGCATCGTCAAGGACAAGGCCAAGTACTTCGGTCCCTATCCGAACGCTTATGCTGCCCAAGAGACCAAAAAGCTGCTCGATCGGCTGTACCCGCTCCGCAAGTGCAAGACGCTGCCGGACAAGGTCTGTCTCTATTATCATATGGGCCAATGCCTCGCGCCGTGCGAATATCCGGTCGAGCAGTCCGTCTACGACGAGATGATCCAGGACATCTCGCGCTTCCTCAGCGGCGGCCAGGACGTCGTCAAAACGCAGCTGCAGCACAAGATGGCGGAGGCGGCGGAGGCGTTGGAGTTCGAGCGGGCCAAGGAATACCGCGATCAGATCGTCGCCATCGAGGCGGTCATGGAGAAACAGAAAATTACGATGGCCGACGCGCTCGATCGCGACGTGTTTGGCTATGCGGTGGACAAGGGCTGGATGTGCGTGCAGATCCTCTATATGCGCCAGGGCAAGCTGATCGAGCGCCATGCGACGACCTTCCCGTATTACGGCACCGAGTACAGCGACTTCATGACGTTCGTCACCCAGTACTACAGCGATAACCCGGCGCTGCCCAAGGAGATCTTCCTGCCGGAGCAGCCCGTGGACGGGGAGTCTGCGGAGCCGGGGGCAGAGCAGGCGGCCGAGGATGTCGGCGGCATCCTGCAGAGCTGGCTCAAGGTCAAGGTGTTCGTCCCGCGCAAGGGCAAGAAGCGGGACGTCGTCGAGATGGCCAGCAAAAACGCCCGGATGTCGCTGGATGAGAAGTTCAAGCTGATCGAGCGCGACGAGCAGCGCAGCGTCGTCGCGGCAGCCAGTCTGGCCGACTGGCTCGGGCTGCCGCAGGTGCGGCGGATCGAGGCGTTCGATAACTCGAACATTCAGGGCACCGACCCGGTGTCGGCGATGGTCGTCTTCACCGACGGCAAGCCCGACCGCAAGGAATACCGCAAGTACAAGGTACGCTCGGTCCAGGGTCCGGACGACTACGGGACGATGCGCGAGGTGATCCGCCGCCGCTACGAGCGGGTGTTGAAGGAAGGGCTGACGATGCCCGACCTGATCGTCGTCGATGGCGGCAAGGGGCAGATCTCGGCGGCGATCGAGGTGCTCGAGGACGAGCTAGGGCTCCATATCCCCGTCTGCGGTCTGGTCAAGGACGCCAAGCACAAGACGGCCCAGCTGATGATCGGCGATCCGGCCGAGGTCGTGCCGCTGCCCCGCGACAGCCAGGAGTTCTACCTGCTGCAGCGTATCCAGGATGAGGTGCATCGCTTCGCGATCACCTTCCACCGGGAGACGCGGGCCAAGTCGATGGTCGCCTCCCGGCTCGACGCGATCCCGGGCATCGGCGAGAAGCGGCGCAAGCAGCTGCTCAAGCATTTTGGCTCGCTCAAAAAAATAAAAGAGGCCGAAGTCGAAGACTTCAAGCCTCTGTCGATCGGCGAAAAGCTCGCCACTCAGATTCTCACGGCATTGAGGGAGGAACCGTAATTTGCGGTTCCTCTTTTTTGTCGTTCACGCCAGCCTTCCGCTCAAGACGCGGCTTAGCGCTCCGGCATGGAGCTTGTCGGGCCGTAGCCGCCATCCAGCGGCGAAGCCGGCTCGGGTTGGCCGACCTGCGCGCGAGGCGGGCGGGTGTCCGACCACCAGCGCATCACCCAGGCGACCAGGACCGGCAGCACGATGTAGAACACGCCGGCGACCATATTGACCGGCTCGCCCATGAAGATGAGCAGCAGCGACATCATGATGCTGTTGACGATCGCGTGGGTGAAGACAGCGGTCAGGAAGCCGTACTTCAGGAAGATGTAGCTGAACAGCAGACCAAGGATCGTCAGCTCGATCAGCCGCGTCGTCGCCGGATAGAACGGATAGGACACATGCCCGAGCGCCCAGATGACCGTCGGGATGAGCGAGGCGACGAACAGATTTTTGAACCATTTGCGCAGCAAGCCGATGCCAAACAGCCGATAGACGGCCTCCTCGGAGATCGCGGCGCACCACGCCAGCATCGGGTAGATCCACGGCGAGCCGAAGTTGTAGATCGACGTCGCGGCATCGGACGTCGTCCAGGTGCCGAAGCCCCGCTCCAGCAGCAGGAAGATGATCGTCTGCAGGCCGAGGAAGATGAAGGCCCACAGGTACGACAGCTTCATGCTCCGCCACACATGCATGCCGTAGCCCGGCTCGCCGAAGCGAGGCCACAGGTTGCGGCCTTGCGCGCGCCACAGCCCGTCTCCGCCGACGAGCGCAAAGTAGACCGAAGCTGCCATCGCGATCGAGATCAGGACCGTGATCGCCATGCCGGCAATGGCGAACTCGTTGGCGGACGGGTTCTCGCCGAGCCCGGCGCGGACGCCGTCGAGCATGTTGACATTGCTGATAATGTAGAAGACGAGGAAAAACCCGGTCAGGAACAACCCTCGCAAGAAGGACGTATGCCGACGATAGAGCGCGGCGTAAACGACGGACAGGATGAACAGGATGACCGTCATCCCGAGATACCCGGCCAGGGTCAGGATCGAGCCGAGCTGGTCCTGCCCCTCGACATAGTCGATGTAGGGTTGCGGCGGCAGGAAGGTTGGCTTATATCCAACCGTCCGGATCTCGCCATCCGCCGTTACGACGGATCGGATGCGCAGCTCCAGCTCGGCTTCCCCGATCGATGCGCCCTTCACATCGATGATGACGAAGCCGTTGCGATCGGGCATGCCGCGCGGCGCCAGTTGCTCCTCGAGGAAGCCCCGTTCCGTCGCGAAGGCTTGCGCCGCCTCTAGCGCCTCCTCCGACAGCAGCGGGCGCTCGCCCTCCGGGACGCCGCCCTGACGGTTCCAGGCGACGACCTCGCCGCTCTCCATATGTAAGTAAACATAATAGTAGATATCCTGCATCCCGCCGAGCGGATGAGGCACCTTGACGTCGACCTGGTACGTATCGGGCGGAAATTGCTTGCCGTATTGCTCGTCATAGGCCTCCAGTTGTTTTTCCTTGGCCAGATAGCCGTTCAGCAGCCTGTCGGTCTGATGGACCGCATGGGGCTCTGCGATTACAGCCCCGAACTGCTCCTTGACGAAAGCAGTCGCCAGACTCTCCGCCTCGCTCTTGTCCATCACCTGCGGCGCGCTGGAGCTAAAGAAGGATGCGGCGGTCTGTGGGATAATCTGCAGCGCCAGATAGATCGCCAGGCAGATCGTGCTGAAGAGCAGCAGCCTGCGCCACGGCGGTTCGATAGGGAGTGAATTCATGCATGCACCTCGACTTATGAGATTTGGACGCTTCGTCTACCTTACCATACACTAGCTGTCCGATTCCAATCGTTTCCTGTTGCAGCGTCGTCTCTCAACGCGTATCGCGTTCGTCGGTAAAGTGGCCTTTGATCGCGTCCAGCCATAGTCGCATCGATGCGCCGTACGGCTGATCGTCGAGGGAGTAGATGAGCGTCGTCGTCCGTCTGGCCTGCGCAAGCTCGCGGATCGGCAGCAGCGTCAGCTCGTTGTCCTCGAGCAGCTGCGCTCGCAAATACGACTGAGGCAGCAGCGTCGCCGCCCGGCACGTATGGAGCAGACGCAGGATCGCTTCGAACGAGTCGATCTCCATGCGCACGTCGGGAGAGAGGCGGTAGCGCTGGAACAGCTCGTCGGTCAGCACCCGATACCAGGTCCCCTTGGAGAAGAGGATCATCGGCAAGCCGTCGAGCACGCTGATCTCCGGCACCGACCTGTCGGTGACGAGCAGGTTCCTCGGCAGCACGAGCTGCAGATGATCCTCGAAGAGCGGCAGGCAAGCGAGCTGGCTCTCGTCTATAATGGAAGCAACGAGGCCGAGATCGGCCCGCTTGTCCCGCACGAGCGAGACGATCTCGTGCGTCTTGCCGGTGACGGCCTTGATCTCCAGCTCCGGGTTCAGCCGCGTCAGCACCTGGATGAGATCGGGCAGCGTCGTCTGCAGCGTCGTCAGCGAGGCGCCGATCGTCAGCTCCCGCCGCTCGGTATGGCGATACTCGGCGAGCGACTGCAGATAGCGCTGTTGACTGTCGCGCAGCTCCTTGGCGTACGCATACGTCATCTGGCCGGCGCTGGTCAGCTCGAGCCGTTTGCCGACGCGCCGGAACAGCGCGACCTCGAGCTCCTCCTCCAGCTTGGCGATTTTGCGCGAGAGGGCGGGCTGAGACAAATTTAACAGCGTCGACGCCTTGTTCAGGCTCGATTGCTCGACAACCGTGGCGAAAATATGCATCTGATCAAGCAAGGGAAGACTCCTTTCGCAGATAAAGTGGATGATGGCGCATACATATAACCAGAGGTTATAAGATATTATACTAAATAAGCAATTCCATTATAAGCGAAAAAGGAGTACCATGGAAAGTGTGACCAAGTTGTGTCAGGGGAATACAGTACATGTTGACGCTTTATGGGGTCAGGAGTACAATGAAAGACGTTGTCTACAAAGGTACGAGTCTGGAAAGGAGCACACTAATGTCATGAAGGGAAATTCGTATTACGCGCGCCGGATTCATTCCTTGCTCGGAGTGATTCCACTCAGCATGTTTATCATTTCGCACATGCTGACGAACTTTGCTGCTGTTGAGGGGGGCCCGGAGCGGTTCAACAACGCGGTGAATCTGATTAACAGCATGCCGCTCATTTGGGTTCTTGAGCTGGGGGTTATTTTCCTGCCATTGCTGTTCCACGGCATCTATGGCCTCTACATCGCCTATCAGTCCAACAGCAACATCGGCCAATTTTCATACGGCCGCAACTGGGCGTTTACGCTGCAGCGGATTACCGGCGTAATTACGTTCATTTTTATTGTCTGGCACGTTTATCAGACACGTTTTCAGGTTGCGATCGGTGAAGTGACCCACGAGGAGCTGGGCGGCGTCATGCATCTGATCTCTACGAACAACCTGTTTTTTGTTCTGTACACGATTGGCGTTCTTGCCGCCGTATTCCACTTTGCCAACGGCATGTGGGCATTCCTTGTGAGCTGGGGCGTGACGGTCGGCCCGCGGGCACAGCGTATTTCCTCCTATGTATGGATGGTCGTATTCGTCGTCGTGTCCGCCATGTTCCTGTTGTCGCTGGCTGCGTTCCGCGGCGATGAGTTCAACGAAGCGGCGGCAGCGCTTGATCTGATCCGGCACGTATAACCAGTCCTAGCATATCTGGAAGACAAGGAGCGAATAATCCATGGCTAAAAATAAAGTAATCGTCGTCGGCGGCGGTCTCGCAGGCTTGATGGCGACGATCAAGGCAGCGGAAGCGGGCATGCATGTCGATCTGTTCTCGCTCGTCCCTGTAAAGCGTTCTCACTCGGTGTGCGCCCAGGGCGGCATCAACGGCGCAGTTAATACGAAGGGCGAAGGCGACTCCACCTGGGAGCACTTCGATGATACGGTATACGGCGGCGACTTCCTCGCCAACCAACCGCCGGTCAAGGCGATGTGCGACGCAGCCCCCGGCATCATCCACCTGATGGACCGGATGGGCGTCATGTTCAACCGGACGCCTGAGGGTCTGCTCGACTTCCGTCGGTTCGGCGGCACCAAATACCACCGCACGGCATTTGCAGGCGCGACGACCGGCCAGCAGCTGCTCTATGCGCTGGATGAGCAAGTTCGCCGCTGGGAGACAGCGGGTCTGGTCACCAAATACGAGCACTGGGAATTCCTCGGCGCGGTCATCGACGACGATGGCGTCTGCCGCGGCGTATCGGCGCAGGATCTGCGCTCGATGGAAGTGCACGCGGTATCTGCCGATGCGGTCATCCTGGCGACCGGCGGTCCCGGCATTATCTTCGGCAAGTCGACCAACTCGGTCATCAACACCGGCACGGCGGCGAGCGCGGTCTATCAGCAAGGCGTCAACTACGCCAACGGCGAGTTCATCCAGATCCACCCGACGGCGATCCCCGGCGACGACAAGCTGCGTCTCATGTCCGAGTCGGCGCGCGGCGAGGGCGGCCGCATCTGGACGTACAAGGACGGCAAGCCGTGGTACTTCCTCGAGGAGAAATACCCGGCCTACGGCAACCTGGTGCCGCGCGACATCGCGACGCGCGAGATCTTCAGCGTCTGCGTCGATATGAAGCTTGGCGTCAACGGCGAGAACATGGTCTACCTCGACCTCTCGCACAAGGATCCGAAGGAGCTGGACGTCAAGCTCGGCGGCATCATCGAGATCTATGAGAAGTTCATGGGCGACGATCCGCGCAAGATCCCGATGAAGATTTTCCCGGCGGTTCACTACTCGATGGGTGGCATGTGGGTCGACTACAACCAGATGACCAACATCCCGGGCCTATTCGCCGCTGGCGAATGCGAGTACCAATATCACGGGGCCAATCGTCTCGGTGCGAACTCGCTCGTCTCGGCGATCTACGGCGGCATGGTCGCCGGACCGAAGGCAGTCGAGTACATCCGCGGGCTGTCCAAGTCGTCGGAGGATGTATCCTCGTCGGTGTTCGACCGCGAGAAGCAACGTCAGACCGACAAGTACAACCGCATCCTCAAGATGGACGGCACGGAGAATGCGTATGTGCTGCATCGCGAGCTCGGCGAGTGGATGACCAACAACATGACGGTCGTGCGCTACAACAACAAGCTCGAAGAAACGATCAACAAGATCAAGGAGCTCAAGCAGCGCTACGCGAAGATCAACATCAACGACACGGCAGGCTGGAACAACGCCGGCGTCGCCTTCACCCGCCAGCTGTGGAACATGCTCGAGCTGTCCGAGGCGATGACCAAGGGCGCGCTGCTCCGCAACGAGAGCCGCGGCGCGCACTACAAGCCGGAGTTCACTGAGCGCGACGACGACAATTTCATGAAGACGACCATCGCGTCGTGGACGCAGGACGGACCGAAGATCTCTTACGAGGACATCGACGTCTCGCTCATCCCGCCGCGCAAACGTGACTATACAACAGACAAGAAGAAAGGAGAATAACGATGGCGGATACAGCGGTAGCCAACAAAACAGTCAAACTGGTCATTACCCGCCAGGACAAGCCGGACTCGCAGCCGTATACAGAAACGTTCGAGATCCCGTACCGGGCCAACATGAATGTCATCAGCGCCCTGATGGAAATCCAGCGCAATCCGACGACGCAGTCGGGCAAGTCGACCTCGCCGGTCTGCTGGGACTCCAACTGTCTGGAAGAGGTGTGCGGCGCCTGCTCCATGATCGTCAACGGCAAGCCGAGACAGGCGTGTACGGCGCTGATCGACAAGCTCGAGCAGCCGATCCGTCTGGAGCCGATGAAGACCTTCCCGATCGTCCGCGACCTGATCGTCGACCGCCAACGCATGTTTGGCGCGCTGAAGCGGGTCAAGGCGTGGATCCCGATCGATGGCACCTACGATCTCGGTCCTGGTCCACGGATGGCCGAGTCGAAGCGTCAGTGGGCGTATGAGCTGTCCAAGTGCATGACTTGCGGCGTCTGCCTCGAGGCCTGCCCGAACGTCAACGACCGCAACAGCTTCATCGGTCCGGCGGCGCTCTCGCAGGTTCGTCTGTTCAACGCTCACCCGACGGGCGAGATGAACAAGGACGAACGGCTGGAGACGTTGATGGACGACGGCGGCATCGAGGGCTGCGGCAACTCGCAAAACTGCGTGCGCGCCTGTCCGAAGGGCATCCCGCTCACGACGTCGATCGCTTCGCTCAACAAAGACACGTCGAAGCATATGTTCAAAAAATGGCTCGGGATGTAATAGGCTGAGTCTACACCCTCTGCGAATCCTGATGGACGACCAGAGGGTGTTTTTTTGCCTCGCTTTAAATGAAAATGATTCTCATTACTAATATATACATTGCCGCCCCGTCTGTCAATCCTCCCTACAATGTCTAAAAAGCCCGCACCTCGGCGGGATACGCCGTGTACGGGCTAACATGAGGGCAGAGCGGACGAGAAGAGAGCTACATCCAATGCTCTCCCCAGCCCTGGATCGAACGGATGACAGGCTCCAGATCCTTCCCTTTGTCGGTCAGTTCATATTCGATCCGGACCGGCATCTCAGGATACACCGTCCGTTTCACTATATCCATGGACTCGAGCTCCTTCATGCGATCGGTCAGCATTTTGTCGCTCATGTCTGGAATTTGTTCCTTCATTTCCTTGAACCGTTTTGGTCCGTCGAGCAGAACCCGGATGATCAGTCCCGTCCATTTTTTGCAAAGGATTTCTGCAGCGGATTCGTACTTCGGACACATCTTTGAATAGTCCACAGGTATCACCCCACTTTATGAATCTATTGTAACACGCCGCTATCCAAAACGTAAGGCTAAATTATAAAAATATTATAAACTCCTTTATATATATATACTAACCTTTGTTAAGCGAAATGAAACAAAATGGAACCGCTACATTTGCTGTGCGTCGGACAAACGTTTAGACTAGAAGTAGACGCGCTCTTACGAACCTGCGCGGAAGGTGCGGGATGTTCGAGGCAAGGGAGGCATAGAGATGAAACAGAGAATCGAAAGGGACTCGCTCGGCGAGATCGCCGTGCCGGAGTCCAGACTGTGGGGCGCCCAGACGGAGCGGAGCCGACAGAACTTCCAGATCGGCAACGAGCGGATGCCGCTCGAGCTGATCCGGGCGCTGGCAGTGCTCAAGCAAAGCGCGGCGCGCGCGAACCGCCAGCTCGGTGTGCTGAAGCCGGAGCTGGCAGAGGCGATCGTACGGGCGGCGGAGGAAGTGCTGGAGCACCGCTGGCCGGATGAATTCCCGCTGGTCGTGTGGCAGACAGGCAGCGGCACCCAGAGTAATATGAATATGAACGAAGTGCTCGCCAGGCGGGCGGGACAGCTGCTCGAGGCAGACGGCAAGCCGATGGCTGTTCATCCCAACGACCATGTCAACCGCTCGCAGAGCTCCAACGATACTTTCCCTACAGCGATGCATATCGCCGCCCGCGAAGCGATCGAGGAGTCGCTGTTGCCGGCGCTGGATGCGCTGACCGCGACGCTTGCGGCCAAGAGCGAGGCCTTCGCCTCGATCGTCAAGATTGGTCGCACACATCTCCAGGACGCTACGCCGCTGACGCTGGGTCAAGCGATTAGCGGATGGGTACAGATGCTTAAGAAAACCTCGCGGATGATTCGTCAAAGCACAGAGGAGCTGGCCGAGCTGGCGATCGGCGGCACTGCTGTCGGCACCGGTCTCAACAGCCCGCCCGGGTTCGGGGAGCTTGCCGCCGCGCTCATCAGCGAGCGGACGGGACGCAGCTACCGCAGCGCGGACAACAAGTTCCATGCGCTTACGAGTCATGACGAGCTCGTCTACGCACACGGCGCGCTGAAGGCGCTCGCCGCCGATCTGATGAAGATCGCCAACGACGTGCGCTGGCTCGCCAGCGGCCCGCGTTGCGGCATCGGCGAGCTGCGCATCCCTGCCAACGAGCCGGGCAGCTCGATCATGCCGGGCAAGGTCAATCCGACGCAGAGCGAGGCGCTGACGATGGTCGTCTGTCAGGTGATGGGCAACGATGCCGCGATTGGCTTCGCGGCCAGCCAGGGCAACTTTGAGCTCAATGTATTCAAGCCGGTCATTATCTACAACTTCCTGCAGTCGACGATGCTGCTGGCCGACGCCATCCGATCCTTTGATCGCCATTGCGCCAGCGGCATCGAAGCTGACGAACAGCGGATCGCCCAGCATCTGGATGCGTCGCTGATGCTGGTGACGGCGCTTAATCCGCATATCGGCTACGAGCATGCGGCGACGATCGCCAAGAAGGCGCATCAGGAAGGGACGACGCTGCGGGAAGCGGCGGCGGCGAGCGGTCTGATCTCGCTCGAGGACTTCGACCGGATCGTCCGTCCGGAGCAGATGGTACGCCCGCACGATTCATAACGCACGACACATGACGCCGAAGGGAGGGGACCGTCATGGGCGATAACTGGGGATTTTTTGAACGTCGGACCGAGCAGGAGCAGATGCGTATCCTGGTCAATATGGGCTGGCGTCAGCAGGAGCGGCCGGAAGGCCATAGCGAGCTGCTGTCGGCGACCATCAATCTGATGCAGCTGATGAAGGAGCAAAAGGACAGGCGCAACGCCGTACAGGCGCTGGAGCGGCTGGAATCGCGGCTCGAGGAGGCGCTCGGCGCTGCGCTGCAGACGGTCTACATCGGCCGGATCAATACCGCCAAGCGGTTGGAGTTTTATTATTATGCGCCGCCGGATGAGGAGATGGAGGCGAAGCAGCGCGAGCTGCGGCTGCTGTTCAAGGACGACCGGATTGTCTTCTACAGCAAGCCCGACCCGGACTGGACCTTTTATCGATTCCTGATGCCGAGCGAGCTCGAGGAGATGTATATCCACAACGCGCAGATGGTGTACGCGCTCATCCACAAGGGCGATCATATCGAGCGTCCCCGTCAGGTGTATCACTGGCTCATGTTCAGGCAGGACGAGGATCGCGCCGAGATGAAGCAGGCGGTCGAGCATATGGGCTACAAGGTGGAGGATGGCAAGGTGCCGGAGGAGCGTCCGGAATATCCGTACTCGCTCGTCATCAGCCGCTGGGAGGATGTACGGCTGGAGACGGTCAATGAGCGGGTCGGCGAGCTGTATAAGCTCGTCGATACGGTAGACGGGCGCTATGACGGCTGGGGCGCCGTGCTGCGGCTCTCGTGGCTGAAGCGGCTGCGTCTGGGCGCGAGCCGCCGGATCGGCGCGCTCCAGACGCTCAAGCGCTGGCTGGGCCGCTCGGAGGAGCGGAGCTAGAGTCGGATGAAGGTTAGCATTTGTTACACAAATGAAATATAGCTGTTATCGTCCTTTTACAAAGATGGGCTATTATACTTAACAAGACCCCCTTTTTTTATATAAAGTATTGGGACCCGCGAGAGAGCGGGTCCATTTTTTTTGCATGTGGGCGTCGCGTTCTGTCGGCTTGGTCCCGCTTGCGCCTCAATCCTCCAGCGAGACCGTCACGGGCTGCCGCTGCCGGTAGAAGACCCATTCCCGATAGCCGATCTCGCGCAGCCGCGCCCGCACCCGATGCCAGTCCTCGCCAATCCTGCCGGGGACATGGCTGTCCGAGCCGAAGGTGACGCGGACGCCGTAATGGAGCGCCCGCTCGAGGATCTCGTCCGACGGATACCAGCCGCCGACATCCTTGGTGCCGCCCGAGGTGTTGATCTCGATGGCGATGTCGCACTCGGCAATCGTCTCCAGCGTCGCATCGATCGCCGCCGCTGCCGGGATATCGGAAAACGCCGGATAGTAGCCCTTCATCGCGTCGATATGGCCGAGGATCTGGAACAGGCCGCTTCGCGCGGACTGCCGGATCAGGTCGTAGTAGCGCTCCTTTTGCTCCACCATCGCCCGTTCGTCAAGACCCTTCCAGCGATTGCGGTTGAAGATGCTGACGCCGCCGCTCTGATGCACCGAGCCGATGATGTAATCGAACGGGTAGGGGGCGTAGGCGTTGCGATAGATGTCCAGATGCTCCGGGAAAAAGTCGGATTCGACGCCAAGCAGCACCTCGATCCGATCCGCATACTGCGCCTTAAGCCGCAGCACCTCTTCGATATATTCGGCAAATTGGCTTTTGGCCATGGCGATATACGGGAACGCCTGATCCTCGGGACTGGCGAAGTAGGGCGAGTGATCCGAGATGCCGATCACCTGCAAGTCCGCTGCGATGGCGGCGCGGACATAATCCTCGATCGAGCCTTCCGCATGGCCGCAGCGGAGATGATGCGTATGCAAGTCAAATTTCATAGTCGATCTCCTCCAAGCGCGTACATTATTCGGTGCTAATAAATTGATCCTCCGGCATCCCCTTCAAATCGCTCAAAAACTGCCGCATCGCCGAGTTCAGATAACGGCCCGACTTGTAGATGACGCCGACCGGGTGGCTGAGCTCAAGCTCGTTAACCTTGATCATCTTCAGTGTGCCCAGACTGAGCTCTTTGGCAATCGACTGCTTGGAGACGACGGCGGCGCCGAGATTGATCTCGACCATCCGCTTGACCTCCTCGCTGCTGGAGAGCTCCATGACGATGTTGGGCTGGATGTCGTACTTGCGGAACATCTGGTCGATGAAGCGGCGGCCGAGCGTGTCCGGCGACAGCATGATGAAGGGCAGATCCTTGAGCCGGTCGACGGTCGTATGCTTCAGGTGACTTAGCTCATGATCGCTGGAGACGACCAGCTCGTAGGTATCGTAGTAGAGGATGGAGGATTCGAGATTGGGGTTGCGCTCGCCCAGATAGGTGATGCCGATATCGACGATGCCGCTCTCCACGCTCGGCATGACCATCGATGAGGGCATGGAGTGGATCGTCGTCTTGATAAGCGGGAACTGGTCCTGGAAGTAGGACAGCACGCGAGGCAGGATCTGAATGGCGATCGTGGCGGTCGTCCCGAGAGTAATATGGCCCTGCGGCGTCTCGCTCAGATCCGAGAGCTTCTGCCGCAGCTCGGCGACGACGGCCAGGATGCGCTCGGCGTGCTCCAGGAAGACGACGCCCTGATCGGTCAGGGTCACCGGCTGGTTGCGATCGAGCAGTACGACCTTGAACTCGTCCTCCAGGCTTCGCATCTGGGCGGATACGGCCGGCTGCGTCAGGTTGAGCTGCTCGCCCGCCTTGCGGAAGCTCTTCGTGCGGGAGAGGGTCAATAGCGTTTCGAGCTGGCTGATGTTCATCGGCATTCCTCCTGATTTCTAGTCCGAGAGTTGCAACTGCTGAACCTCTATTATAGGGGATGGACAGGTATTCGGCAAAGTCGTCGCACGATTTACGCAATCTTCACCGCAATCGTCAGAAGGAAACAGCCATTGCCTGTCGAAAAGGTGGGGATGCAGGGATACAGGAAAGGGGACATGATGTGAAGCGCAATGCGAGACGAACGGCGGAATCCAAGGCGGTGCGCGGCTGGTTAATGTACGACTTCGCCAACTCCGCCTTTGCGACGACGATCCTGGCGGCTGTGCTGCCGGTGTTTTATGAGACGGTGGCTGGAGCGGGGCTGCCGGGCAACAAGGCCGAGATCTACTGGGCCAACACGCAGACGATCGCGATGCTGTGCGTGGCGCTGATCTCGCCGATCCTTGGCGCAATCGCCGATCATGTAGGGGCCAAGGTTCGCTTCCTCAGCATCTTCGCGCTGATGGGAGCGCTTGCGAGCTCGGGGCTGGCGCTCGTCGGCGAGGGGAGCTGGCTGCTCGCCTCGATCCTGGCAATTTTCGGTTCGATCGGCTTCTCGGCGGGCAATACGTTCTACGATGCGATGCTGCCCGAGCTGGCCGACGAGAGCCGGCGGGACGATGTCAGCAGCCGCGGCTATGCCTACGGCTATATCGGCGGCGGGCTGCTGCTGGCGATCAATGTACTCATGATCGAGGGCTGGGAGCTGCTCGGCTTCCCGAGCAAGACGATCGCGACCCAGGCGGCTTTTGCGACGGTCGGCGTCTGGTGGATCGTCTTTGCGCTCCCGTTGTTCCGGCATGTCAAGGATGTGCCGAAGGCGCGCGGCGAAGGAGCTGCAACGGTTGTGCGGGCCGGTCTGCGGCGGCTTGGCGAGACGCTGCGCGGGATCGCGCGCTTTCCCGAGCTGCTCAAGTATATGATCGCCTACTGGTTTTTTAACAACGGCATCAACACCGTCATCATTATGGCGACGATCTACGGCAGCGGCATCGGGATCGAGATGACCCATCTGATCATCGCGCTGCTCATTACCCAGTTCGTCGGCTTCCCGGCGACGATCGCCTTCGGCAAGCTGGCGATGCGGACCGGGGCCAAGCGGGCGCTCTATGCGACGCTCATTGTTTATATCGTGATCGTTTCGTTTGGCTACTTTATGACGAGCGCCGCCCACTTCTATGCGCTGGCCATCATGGTCGGACTCGTGCAGGGAGGCAGCCAGGCGCTGGCCCGCTCGCTCTATGCCGGGCTGGTGCCGCCGTCCAAGGCGGCGGAGTTTTTTGGCTTCCTGAGCCTGTCGGGCAAGTTCTCGTCGGTGGCGGGGCCGCTGCTGTTCTCGATCGTCGGCACCTTGACCGGCTCGAGCCGGCTCGCCATCCTGTCGCTGGTCGCCTTCTTCGTCATCGGTATCGTACTGCTGTTCTTCGTCCAGCTCGACAAGGGGCGGCGCGAGGCGATGAGCTTCGAGGCGACGGTGCGAGAGTAGAAGACCATCCCAAAAAGACGCCCTCATCGCCACATGAATCGTGGTTTTGAAGGCGTCTTTGCATCCCAGACTTATAGTGCGTGTTTGAACAACCTTTTACAGCCATTCTTTTTTGCGGAACAGATAGAGCATGCCCATCCCGACCAGCAGCATCAGGCCGATCAGCACGTAGGCGCCGTAGCGGAAGTGCAGGCCGGGGATGAAGTCGAAGTTCATGCCGTAGATGCCGGTGATAAACGTCAGCGGCATGAAGATCGTCGTCAGCGCCGTGAAGATGCGCATGATTTCATTGGCTCTGCCGGACAGCGAGGATTGGTAGGCCTCGCGCAAGTTGCCCATCAGATCGCGATACGTATCGAACGTCTCGACGACCTTGACCGCATTTTCGTAGACGTCGTTGAAGTAAGGATGGAGCTTGGCGTCGATTAGCTTGAGCTCCTTTTTGTGCAGGATCGAGATCACCTCGCGCTGCGGACCCAGCGTCTTCTTGAGCCAGAGGATCTCGCTTCGCAGACCGATGATCTCCGTCAGATGCGATTTTTTGGTGCGCATGAGGATATCTTCCTCGAGCTTCTCGATCCTTGCCTCGATCCGGTCGCCGACGAGGAAGTAATTGTCCACGACCATATCGAGCAGATGGTAGAGGAAGCGGTCGGGTGTATCGACCTCATGCTCCCACAGCACTGGCTTGAGGGAACGCAACTCATTGATCCGCTGGCCGGTCACCGTGATGATATAATGTCGTCCGAGGAAGATGTTGAGCTCGCGCAGGAAGATCTCCTCGTCGTCGAAGCGGATGCTGTTCATCACGATGAAATAATGACCGTCGTAATATTCGATCTTCGGCCGTTGCTCGGCCTCGTTCAGACAGTCCTCCACTGCCAGATCATGCATGCCGAACAGCGGCTGCAGGACGACCAGATCGTCCAGGTCGGCGTCGATCCAATAAAATCCCGACGGAGGTGCCGTCAATGTGGTATCGATGTTTTCGACCATGGTGAATATGCCTTGCTGGACCCAACGGATCTTCATAATCCGCAGCACCTCCCGTGTATGACCTTGCTTGTCAAGCCCTAGTATACTCTGACTCGTCGCTAACGGACAACCCCCCGAGACCTGGGCCTTTTGACTATGTTATGACGCGGTCAGAGGGGCGGTGCATTTGTGATCTTGACGCGCATATCGGAATACGTTAAAGTAAACGATAGTAGAAGACGTGCGACAATTGCATACTACTTTCTTATCAAGAGCAGGCGGAGGGACTAGCCCGATGAAGCCCGGCAACCGGCATATTATTATGTACGGTGCTAATTCTTGCGGAAACCGGCGGTTTCTGAGAGATGAGAGAGGCGTCAGCTTTCTGCCCTTATGACCCCCTCTCGCCCGAGAGGGGGTTTTTCTCATACAAGCAACCGCACATCCTAAGTTGGAGGAGTGATTCCTGTGCCTATCAAAGTTCCAGACAACCTGCCAGCCAAAGAAATACTGAACAACGAAAATATTTTCGTCATGGACGAAAGCGTCGCGTACCAGCAGGACATCCGTCCGCTTCGTATCGCGATCCTCAATCTGATGCCGACCAAGGAGACGACGGAGACGCAGCTGCTGCGCCTGATCGGCAACACGCCGCTGCAAGTCGAGGTTGTGCTGCTCCATCCGCGTACCCATGTGTCCAAAAATACGTCTGCCGAGCACCTCGAATCGTTTTATAAAACGTTCGATGAAATCTCGCATCAGCACTATGACGGCCTCATCATCACCGGCGCGCCTGTCGAGCATCTGCCCTTCGAGCAAGTGACCTATTGGGAGGAGCTGCAGACGATTATGGACTGGAGCGCTCGTCACGTCACCTCGACGCTGCACATTTGTTGGGGCGCACAGGCGGGATTGTTCCATCATTACGGCATCCAGAAGCATCTGCTCCCGGAGAAGCTATTCGGCGTCTTCCCGCATACGATCGAGAAGCGTAATGTGAAGCTGCTGCGGGGCTTCGACGAGATGTACTATGTGCCGCAGTCCCGCCACACCGAGGTGCTGCGCAGCGAGATCGAGCAGGTGCCAGATCTGGAGATTTTGTCCGAATCGCCGGAGGCGGGCGTCTACATCGTCGCATCCAAGAACGGTCGGCAGATCTTCGTGACCGGTCACTCGGAGTACGATCCGCTGACGCTCAAGTGGGAATATGACCGCGACGCGGCCAAGGGGCTGCGGGTCGCCATCCCCAAAAATTATTATCCCGGCGACGACCCGACGCTGCAGCCGCTCTCGAGCTGGCGTGCGCACGCCAATCTGCTGTTCTCCAATTGGCTGAACTACTATGTGTACCAGGAAACGCCCTATGAGCTCGGAGCCGGTATCTAGAACCTTTACTAAAGAGGAGTGCGTGCCCAATGAAAATCGAAAGTCGCCTGGCTCAGATCGGCTCGGTGCAAGAGCCGAAAACCGGAGCGGTCAGCTACCCGATCTACCAATCTACAGCCTTCCGTCACCCTCGCCTCGGCGAGAGCACCGGCTTTGACTATGCCCGCACCAAAAGTCCGACGCGCACCGTGCTGGAGCAAGCGGCAGCCGAGCTAGAGTCGGGAGATGCCGGCTTCGCCTGCAGTTCAGGCATGGCAGCCTTGCAGACGATCTTCGCCCTGTTCAAGCAAGGCGATCATCTGATCGTCTCACTCGATCTGTACGGCGGCACCTACCGTCTGCTGGAGCGGATCATGAGCCGGTTCGGCGTAACCGTCTCTTATGTCGATACCAATGACATCGAGGAGATGGCGCGCGCCAGCCGCCCTGAGACGCGGGCGATCCTAATCGAGACGCCGACCAATCCGCTCATGATGATCACCGATCTGGAGGCGGTCTGTACCTGGGCCAAGGCGCAAGGATACTTGACGATCGTCGACAATACGCTGCTCACCCCGTACTACCAGCGCCCGATCGAGCTGGGAGCGGATATCGTCATCCATAGCGCCACCAAATATCTGGGCGGTCACAACGACGTGCTGGCCGGTCTGATCGTCACCAAGGGCGAGGCGCTCTCGCAGGAGATGGCGGTGCTTCACAACTCGATCGGCGCCGTGCTCGGACCGCAAGACTCCTGGCTGCTGATGCGGGGCATGAAGACGCTGGCGCTGCGGATGGAACGACATCAGTACAATGCGACGCGGATCGCCGAGTATCTGCTCGAGCACCCGGCGGTCGAGGAGGTCTACTACCCGGCGCTCCCGCATCATCCAGGCCACGAGATTCAGCAGCGTCAATCGTCCGGCAACACCGGCATCTTCTCGTTCCGACTGAAGGACCCGCGGTATGTCGATCCCGTGCTGCGCCATATCCGGCTCATCGCCTTCGCAGAGAGTCTGGGCGGCGTTGAATCGCTGATGACGTACCCGGCCGTGCAGACGCATGCCGACATTCCCGAGGAGATCCGGCGCCGCGTCGGCGTCGATGATCGGCTGCTGCGATTCTCGGTAGGCATCGAGCATGTCGAGGATCTGATCGCAGATCTCGGGGCAGCGCTGGAGGCGGCAAGACTGGAGATTGAAGGCTAGCTAGCAGTAGACGGCGGCGCCCGGTGATGACGGGGAGTCGCCGTTTGTGTTACTATAAGAGTAGTGCAAGTTTTCACATATGAAGGAGGCAATCCCATGCCAACTGTAGATACAATATTGGAGCAGGCGCTTGCAGGCCGTCGCCTGCAGGTTGACGATATCGTGACGCTGTTTGAGTCGGATCAGATCGAGAAGATGGGCCATGCGGCCAATCAGATCATGCTGCGCAAGCATCCGGAGCCGATTACGACCTTCGTAGTCGGACGCAATATTAACTATACCAATGTGTGTGACGTCTACTGCCGGTTCTGCGCGTTCTACCGGGCTCCCGGCTCGGAGGAAGGGTATGTGCTCCCGGACGAGACGATCTTCAACAAGATACAGGAGACGATCGATGTCGGCGGCACCGAGATCCTGATGCAGGGCGGCACGAACCCGAACCTGCCTTTCAGCTATTATACGAATCTGCTGCGCGGCATCAAGCAGCGGTTCCCGAATATTACGATGCATTCATTCTCGCCGGCGGAGATCCGCAAGATGAAGGACGTCTCCGACGGATTGTCGCTCGAGGAGGTCGTCCGCCAGCTTCATGAGGCCGGGCTGGACTCGCTGCCGGGCGGCGGAGCCGAGATCCTCGATGACCGGACGCGCCGCAAGATTAGCCGTCTCAAGGGGACCTGGCAGGAATGGATGGAAGTGATGACGACCGCGCATCGGATCGGCATGAATACGACGGCGACGATGGTGATCGGCTTCGGCGAGTCGATGGAGGAGCGGGCGCTCCATATTACACGGGTGCGCGACGCGCAGGACGCTTGCATCGAGAACGGCTACAATTCGACAGGCTTCCTCGCCTTTATTCCGTGGACATTCCAGCCGGACAATACGAACATGAAGCGCGAGAAGGCGACGCCGGAGGAGTACTTGAAGACGCTGGCGATCAGCCGTCTGGCTTTGGACAACATCGACAACTTCCAATCCTCGTGGGTGACGATGGGGCCGGAGATCGGCAAGCTGTCGCTCTCCTATGGCTGCAACGACTTCGGCAGCACGATGATCGAGGAGAACGTCGTCTCGGCGGCCGGTACGACCCACAAGGTCAACATCGAGCTGATCCTCAAGCTGATCCGCGAATGCGGCAAAATCCCGGCCCAGCGCAATACGCGCTACGAGCTGCTCAAGGTGTATCATGAGTCGGACGCGGTGGCGCGCGACTTTATGATGCAGAACTAGTGCCACATCCTTCTTCGTATACTCTCTCCGCCAGAGCCATATACTGTTCTAGGTAAAGGAAAAGGCAGTCGCGAGCGCACTGCCGCAGCCTAGGTATGCGCGGAGGTGGAAGGCCATGGAATTGTTGTCGATCGGGATGGCCCCAGAGGGGGAACAAGCCGTATGGAAGCTGTCTCGGTGCCTGAGCGAGGCATTTGCCCCCCTGACGATGGAGCCGGGGCTGCCCAGTCTGCATTGGGATATCGATACGGAGCGTCGGGAGGTAGTATGCCATGCTTCGGCCGCCACTTACAGCTCCGACGAGCATAGGGAGAAGCTCTGCCGCCAGACCTCGCTTGGCGTAGCCGAGTACATCATAAACGAACTGGAGCCGGAAACCTTGCGGCGCATCATCCACCGTTGCTGCGACGTCCACAATGCCGACGATCTTCAGATGATCGAATCGTATTGCGCCCAGGTCATTCATGGGCAGTCGACAGAAGCCGAATCGATCCAGGAGCGCCAGAAGCGCAAAATGGTGGTCGCCCGCGAGGCAGAGGCATTTTTGATGGGCCATGGGCGATTGCATTTGCAAGGGTTTTTAACGTTTCGGCTGAGCGGTTATCGGGCTGTGTTGCGCGAGATCGTGCAGTATGCGGTCGATGAGTATGTTCTGGAGAAGCAGTATCAGGATTTCCTGGCCTTGCTGCGCTACTTTGTCAGCCTCCAGGAACCGCGACTGCCGATCGTACATCTGGTCCATGAGGGAGAGACCAGCTTTAGGCTATACGATCATGCCTTCGAATCGCTGGAGTACCAGGCGCCCGATCGCATCCTGACGGGACTACTGGAGACGGAGATGCAGGCGGATGATCGTGTCGTCAGCAGCCTGATCGCAGCCTCCCCGCTGCGTATCGTCATCCATACGTCGGAGCCGGAGCTGCAGATCTTTGCCACGATCGAATCGATCTTCATCGACCGGGTGGAGCGATGCGACGACTGTCGATCGCATCGTCATCTTTGCGACAATCGGACTTGAGCAGTACCGTGACGACGGGCTGCCAAGCATTGGCCGGGGCTTATCCCTGTCTTGACCTTGGCGGCGTTTCGATTGTATAATGTTGTACATGAACAGCGTCTTGACGAAGACAATGCTCTGTCCACTTGTACGGTCCAGAGAGAGGAAACCTGGCTGCAATTTCCTTCCGATACATTGACAGGGATACCCCTTCGGAGCTGTGCTGCTGAAGCGGACGCGACAAGCGTCAGGTGCGTAGGCGGCAACGGTTCATCTCCGTTATCGGATGGCTCAAGGATCGCAGGTCTATGGCCGCGATTGAATGAGGGTGGAACCACGGGTCATGCCAAGCACTCGTCCCTTTTGCGGGATGCGTGCTTTTTTTGCGTGCTCCCGCCGCTTGCCATTACTTTCATTACTGGAGGGAGCAATAAGAAATGTCGATTCAAATCAAGCTGCCGGACGGCGCTGTGCGCGAATACGAAGCCGGCAGTACAATCGAAGACGTGGCCGCATCGATCAGCAGCGGTCTGAGGAAGCAAGCGATCGCAGGCAAGCTGGACGGCAAGGTCGTCGATGTGTACGAGCCGTTGACGCCTGATGCTGCGGTTGAGATCGTCACGGTCGACAGCGAAGCGGGACTGGAGGTTTATCGCCACAGCACCGCCCATTTGATGGCTCAGGCGATCAAGCGCGTATTCAAGGATCAATCCATCAAGCTTGGCATCGGACCGGTCATCGAGGATGGATTCTATTATGATATCGATATGGAGCAATCGCTGACGCCGGAGGATCTGACCAAGATCGAGAAAGAGATGGAGCGGATCGTCAAGGAGGATCTGCCGATCCGCCGCCGCGTCGTCTCGCGTCAGGAAGCGCTCGATATCTTCACTCAACTGGACGATAATCTGAAGCTGGAGCTGATCCGCGATCTGCCAGAGGACTCGGTCATTACGATCTATGATCAAGGCGAGTTTTTTGACCTGTGCCGTGGTCCGCATCTGCCTTCTACCGGTCGCATCAAAGCGTTCAAGCTGCTCAGCGTTGCGGGAGCATACTGGAGGGGCGACGCCAAGAACAAAATGCTGCAGCGCATCTACGGCACTGCCTTCCCCAAAAAATCGCAGCTCGACGAGCATCTCCACCTGCTCGAGGAAGCCAAGAAGCGCGATCACCGCAAGCTTGGCCGCGAGCTGAAAATGTTCGGCTTCTCGCGCGAGGTGGGCCAAGGTCTGCCGCTCTGGCTGCCGAACGGCGCGCGGCTGCGCCGTACGATGGAGCGCTACATCGTCGATCTGGAGGAGCGTCTCGGCTATCAGCATGTCTATACGCCCGTTCTCGCCAATGTCGAGCTGTACAAAACATCGGGCCATTGGGATCACTACTCCGAGGACATGTTCCCCAAGATGGTGATGGACAATGAAGAGCTCGTGCTGCGGCCGATGAACTGCCCGCATCATATGATGGTCTATAAGAGCGACATGCGCAGCTACCGCGACCTGCCGCTGCGGATCGCCGAGCTCGGCACGATGCATCGCTACGAGATGTCCGGCGCGCTCACCGGTCTGCATCGCGTGCGGGCGATGACGCTTAACGACGCGCATATTTTCTGCCGTCCGGATCAGATCAAGGAGGAGTTCGCTCGCGTCATCCAGTTGATCCGCCAGGTGTACGAAGACTTCGGCATTAGCCAGTATCGCTTCCGTCTGTCCTATCGCGATCCGCAGGACACCGAGAAATATTTCCAGAACGACGAGATGTGGGAGATGTCGCAGCGCATGCTGCGCGAGGTCGTGGAGGAACTGGAGCTGCCGTTTTTCGAGGCAGAGGGCGAGGCGGCCTTCTACGGTCCGAAGCTGGACGTGCAGATTAAGACGGCGCTCGGCAAGGAAGAGACGCTCTCCACGGCGCAGCTGGACTTCCTGCTGCCGGAGCGCTTCGAGCTGGAGTACATCGGTGAGGACGGCAAAAAGCACCGTCCAGTCGTCATCCATCGCGGCATCATCAGTACGATGGAGCGGATGACTGCCTTCCTGCTGGAGAACTTCGCTGGCGCATTGCCGCTCTGGTTGTCGCCGGAGCAAGCCCGCGTCATCCCGGTATCGACGGCGTACGAAGCGTACGCGCGCGAAGTGCAGGAGCAACTGCAAGCCGCTGGCGTACGCACCGAGAGCGATCTGCGCAATGAGAAGCTCGGCTACAAGATCCGCGAGGCGCAGCTCGAGAAGGTGCCGTACATGCTGATCGTCGGCGAGCAGGAGATGAGCGCTCGCTCCGTATCGGTGCGTAAGCGCGGCGAGGGCGATATCGGCGCTCGTCCGGTTGTTGAGCTGGCTGCGCAGCTGGCTGAGGAAATCCGCACCAAAAAAGTCTAAGGCGAATAAAAATCGCGGCGTGCGGGGAACCTTGGAAGCAGGAGGGAAGACCACCATGTCCAAGCGAAAGCTGACATTCGCCGGCATCCTGCTGCTCTGCTCGCTCGCCGTCCCTGCGGCGGCTGCGACAGAGGAGCAGCCTGGCGGCGGATTGCAGAGCAAGCCCGTGGCGACGCTGGAGGTAACTGCGACTGGCTATACCGCAGGTTACGAATCCACCGGCAAGCGGCCGGGCCATCCGCAATACGGCATCACATACTCTGGCGTTCGCGTGCGTCGCGACCACGTGTCGACGATTGCCGCCGATCCGGATGTACTGCCGATCGGCAGTCTGATTCACATTCCAGGCTACGGCTACGGCGTCGTCGCCGATACAGGCTCTGCGATCAAGGGCAACAAGATCGACCTGTACTTCGACACCATCAAGCAAGTCTATCAGGAATGGGGCAAGAAGACGGTGACGGTCGAAGTGATCCATAGAGGCCGAGGGCGGCTGACCGAAGCCTGGCTCAAGGAGATTAACCGGGTTATGGAGACAGAGCGGACCCTACCGGTCTCTATGCTGAAATCGTAGGGAGCTGGAAGATTTATCCCGTGCCAATTTTCGGGGTGAATCTTCTTTTTTTTTCCAACGTTTGATGGTATAATAGGTTCATTAAGAGAGAACTTTGATGGGGCGGGTTAGACGATGCATAATTGGGTATCTCCTGGCGCCGAGACCGGCGGAGCGGACGAGCATGAGGAACTGCTGCGCGATCTGTACAACCAGATGATCCGTGTAGCCTATTCCAGAGTGCATAACAAATCCGATGCGTACGATGTAGTGCAGGACGCTTGGGTCCGTATATTGCTGAAGCATGATACGCTGCGAGAGCAGAGCAAGCTGGCTGCATGGGCCAAGACGATAACGGCCAATATCGCGTCCAATATGAACCGGCAGCACTCCCATTTCCGCGAGGCGGGACAGTGGATCGAGGAGTGGGACGTCCATTCGGCGCCTTCGCCGAGCGAGGCGGAGCTGATCGTGGAGATTTCGGAGTTGCTGGGCGCGCTGGATCCGCGTTCGCGGACGATGATCCTCTACAAGTTTTATTATGGCTTCAAGGATCAGGAGATTGCCGATGCGATGAACATGCCGATCGGCACAGTCAAAGCGCGCATCCACCGGAGCCGCGAACGTCTGAAAAACTGGATCAGCTCGCCGCATCCCGAATAGTTAACTTTTGCTGCTACGCATACATAATCGGCCGTCCACTCTCCCATACTAGTCCAGGGAGGTGATTACGATGGCCAAAAACAACAAGAACAAAGTACAGCAAAACCAAAATCAACAAAATCAACTGAATGAAGAGTATGCCGAGGAATTGAATGCGAATGTCGCGAACAACAATCCGGCGAAACAGGTGAACAAAAATAACAACAAATAATCGTTTCTTATATTAAAAAAGAGGGGTCTGAGAGATCCCTCTTTTCTTGTGCAGAAATTTCCTTTATAATGTTAATAATTGTAACATATTGTCGAGTGATGGAGGGGGAACGTTGATGGCCCAAGCCTGGTGGAAGCTCAAATCGACCGCAGGCTCCGAGCGCCTTGGCCGGCATGAGGAATCGCAGTTGGCACAACTGGTCAACGAATCGCAAGTGACGGTGGATCAACTGCAGGCGGTGGTAGAGGAGGTGCATCTGGCGATGGAGCAGCTCGCTGGGATCGCCGATCGTTCGGCTGTTCAAGAGGAGAAGCTGCGTCAACAGAGCAAAAATGCCCTCGATCGCATCGAGGAAACCTTTTCTTCGCTGCAGGAGGTAGCCGCCGCTGCAGAGCAAATCACTGATACCTCGCAGCAGCTAAGCGCTGAGAGTCGTCAGACCAAGGATGTCGTGCTGGACGTAGTCCGGGCGCTGACGACGACAGATCAGGTGATGAACGAGCTCTATGAGCAAAATAGGACGATGAGCAGCAGCATCCGCGAGCTCATCCAGCAAACCTCGCGCATCCACGAGATCAATGCCTCAATCCATGGCATCGTCTCGCAAACGTCGCTGCTCGCCCTCAACGCTTCCATCGAAGCTGCGCATGCCGGCGAGACGGGTCGAGGCTTCGCTATCGTCGCGCAGGAGATCAAAAAGCTGGCCGAGCAGAGCGGCGAGGCGGTGAAGCGCTCGACATCGATCGTCGAGGAGATCGAGCAGGGCGTGGAGCGCGTCGTCGTCTCCGTCGAGGTGGAAAAGTCGGCCGTCGCCAGCGGCATCCAGGAGATGGGGGTAATCAAGGACCATATGGACCGGATCGTCGGTCGCATCCACCAGGTCGATGCGCTCGTCGGTCAGACGAGCGAAGCCAGTGCAAGGCAAAGCGCCTTGACGACAGAAACGACGGGCATGCTGGCCGATGTGGTAGAGACGGTCAACGGCACGCTGCGGCGGGTCGACGAGACTTTGGAGCTGACCGAGATGCAGCGCGGCCAGATCGCCAAGCTGGAGCGGGTCAACCGTTCGTTGCAGAAGTCTTCCGACGAGCTGGCCGGATCGATCGGCAAGGCTGGCGTCGAACGCGAGACGCAGCATGCGATGACCGAGGTGTCCAAGCTGATGAGCAAGCTGCAGCAGCTCGCCGCCGACCCCGGACTGGCGACGCTTGACGAGACGGAGCATCGGGAGCGGTTGACCTCAATGTTGCTGGGAGCCTCCGATGTGGAAGCGGCCTGGTCCAACCGGGCAGACGGCTCGTTTATCGTCTCGCTTCCAGAAGCGGGACTGGTCAATGCGCGCTCGCGCGAGTGGTGGAAGGCGGCGATGGCTGGCCGCCCCTTTACCTCGGACGTCTATATTTCGGCGATCACGAAGCAAGCCTGCATGACCTTGTCCTTGCCGATCCGCGACAGCTCGGGCATGCCGATCGGCGTGGTCGGCATCGACGTGCGGGTGGGGAGCTAGCCTAGAGAACGTGGATAGCGATTGCGACGGACCTCCTTTCCTGATAGGACGATCAGGCGAGGAGGTTTTTGACGTGCATCGAGAGGTGGCTGTAAACCTCTTCCATCGACTCGGTCTATAGACGTAGAAGAGGATCAACCCGCCGCCCGTTACATCGATTTGTTGCTTTCCGTTATACTAGGTGTACAGCAGTTTACAAACAGGGGTGATGAAGATGCATTCTGGAGTATTCACGCGCATCATAATTGGATTGATGGTCGTAGGCGCGGGCGTTCTGTTCCTCCTCAGTCAGCTCGGCGTGGTCTGGTTCGGGATCGGCGACCTGATCCGCACATTCTGGCCGATGATTCTGATCGTGATTGGTATTGGGGGGCTGCTTGATCGCAAGTCGACGTGGGAATATGCGATTCCGCTTGTGATCGGCCTCTACTTTTTGGGCAACAATCTGGGTGTTGTTGATTTCTCCTTTGGCGACCTGATCCGCTATGCGATTCCGTTCATCATTATCGGCGTCGGCTTGTCGATGATTTTCAAGCGCAAAGAGAAGCGAGAGACGCATCGGGAAGAAGAGTGGCAGGCGTATCCCAACGATTCTTCTCCAATCCCGCCAGCGCCGCCGCTGCACCCCGATCCGACCAAGTCGGACGGAACCTATGATCCGGCTCGCGATTATGACGAACGCTACCGCGCGGATGCTCCCTACGGTCAAGCAGGGTATGAGGCCAACGGACAGCCGCATTATGGTCCCCAAGGCCCTCAGGGGCAACATGGCTCCCGGGACCATCATGGGTCTCACGGTCATAAGGATGCTTATGGTCCTCATGGTCCTCATGGAGCTTATGGGACACAGAGCCAAGGGCAGGATTACGGCGATCCGCAATACAAGCATAGCCATACCGGCCGCGAGCGGGTTGAATGGTGGAACAATGATCCGAACGTGCAGACACGCTCGAATTTTATCGGCGACATCCATCTCGGACAGGATTACTGGGAGCTTAAGCCGATGAACATCTCGCATTTTATCGGAGATACGACGCTGGACTTGACCAAGGCGCAGATCCCTTACGGCGAGACCAAGCTGACGATCTCTACTTTTATCGGAGATGTCAAAGTCTTCTTGCCAAGCGATGTGGAGGTGGGGATCGACGTCGTCTCAAGCGCCTTTATCGGCGACGCGAAGATTCTCGACCGCAAGGACAGCGGCTTTTTCCTCAATACCCGGGTAGAGAGCCGAGCCTACGATGAATGCGATAAAAAGGTTCGTCTCGTCGTCAGCACCTTCATCGGCGATGTCAAAGTGACGAAGGTCGGGTGAGGCGGACATGATGGTGCGCCTGCTACGCAGCTCCAAATGGGAGCTGATCCTTTTTTTCTTCTTCGCTGCCGCACTCTCCTCCTTGCTCTGGTATATCGGGACGGATATGCTGTCCGCGAGGGCTGGTCTCGAAGCCGAGAAGGTCCGCATGACGATGCCGCTGATCCTCATCCTGCTCAATCTGGCGCTTGGCTATTGGGCCGCGCAACGATGGCAGCGCCGGATCGATACGATGCATCTGGCGCTCAAGCAGGCAGCCAATGGCAACCTGTCGGTACGCATCCCGGAGGAAGGCGCCCGATCCTTCACGGCAGCCTTCCATGAGTTCAATACGATGGTGGCGGCGATGCAGCGGCGCATGCAGCTCCTGCAACGGATTGGCGAGGAGCAGGTGATGCGGGAGGCCGCCTCCAACGAGGAGGCGGTCATGGAGGAGCGCAAGCGGCTGGCAAGGGACCTGCATGACACGGTCAGTCAACAGCTGTTCGCCATTCATATGTCGGCGTCATCGCTGCCCAAGCTGCTGGCGATGAATTCAGACCGCGCGGAGCAACTAATGGAGCAGCTTATCGAGATGTCTTCCTCCGCTCAAAAGCAGATGCGCGGCTTTATCGCCCAATTGCGTCCGATGGAGCTGGAGGGCAAGTCGCTGCAGCAGGCGCTGGACAAGTGGTTCCCGGATTACTGCCGGCAGAACCATCTGCAGGGGGTGTTGGACTGGCGCATCGAGGAGCCGTTGTCGGAGGCCAAGGAGCATCAGTTTTTCCTGATCATCCAGGAGGCGATGGCCAATATCGTCAAGCATGCCTCGGCGAGCAAGGCGACGCTGACCCTCTCGGAGACGGAGCATCAGCTCATCCTGACGGTCCAGGACGACGGGGCGGGATTCCGCGTCGACCAGGTGAGGCGCGGCTCGTATGGGCTGTCGACGATGAGCGAGCGGGCGCAGCGGCTCGGCGGGGACGCCGAGATCATCAGCAAGACCGGAGGCGGCACGCGCGTGCGTGTGAGCATCCCGAAATATACGCCAAAGGAGCATGAAGACGATGAGTGAGGCCGAGCAGTGGCGAATAATGATCGTCGACGATCACGATATGGTACGGGCGGGATTGCGCACCTACCTGATGCTGGACCCGAGGTTCGAGGTGACGGCCGAGGCGGGCAATGGCGCGGAAGCGCTGGAGATGCTACGTCAGACTGCGCCGCAGGATCGCCCAGACGTCATCTTGATGGATCTGATGATGCCGGTCATGGACGGCGTCGAGGCGACCAGACAGATCATGACGCTTGACCCCGGGTTGCGCATCGTCATGCTGACGAGCTTCCTCGAGGATGAGAAGGTCGTCGCAGCGATCGAAGCGGGGGCGGTCAGTTATGTACTGAAGACCGTCTCGGCAGAGGAACTGATCTATGCGCTGTCGGGCGCGGTCAAGGGCATGCCGGTCATGACCAGCGATGTCTCGCAAGCATTGACGCGCGGCCTGCGCCTGCGCACAGCGCAAGGAGACGATGAAGGGCTGACTGAGCGCGAGCGCGAGGTGCTGTTGCTTATTGCCGAAGGCAGGTCCAACAAGGAGATTGGCGATGAACTCCACATCAGCATCAAGACGGTCAAGACCCATGTCAGCAACCTGCTGATGAAATGCGAGCTCGAAGACCGGACCCAGTTGGCCGTATTCGCGCACCGCAAGGGGTGGGCCGGCAAATCGTAAGCGGGGGGAATGGGACGGCCATTCCTCGTCTCGGTTTGCATGGATATACATAATTGGCTCTTGCTTCGGGGACGCTAAACGGTAAATGGCTATGAAGGAGACGAATCGCTATGATCGTATTATCGTCCCGACTGGAATCGACCGAGCATGAATATATCGAGATGCTGCAACTGCTGGAGCCGTTGGAATTCGCGCTCGGCGGCGCGTGGGACTACAAGCAAGGCTCGTTCGACCGCTATCTGGATGGCGCTCATAAAGTGTGGCTACGCTTGCCCTTCGAAGTCTATCAGGGCAATCTGGATGTCGAGGCGCCGCAGGACGCGAAGATCCGTATGGGCCAGCCCTATGTGCTGAAGCATGTGTACAACGAAGGTCTGGATCAGGAGGCGCGAGTGAATATCGTCGGCGCTCTCTTCGACCAGTTCTCCCAGCCGGTCGATCCCGACGCCGAGATCGAGCCGGAGTGGGTGGAAGCGGGGAAACGGCTGCTCGCCGAAGTCGAGCGATTGGTGCCGCGCTGAACAAGCTGATCGTAAGGCATACGAGGCTCTCTGCAAGGTAGTTGCAGGGAGCTTTTGAGTGTTTGGCCCTACTAGGGGGGGGCTTCGACACATACCGACAAATGCGCCTGTTTACTGTAACTATTTGGTAGGTTTGTCCCATACCCACTAATGGAATGATGTGGTAACATTGGGTTTAGATAGCTGGAAAGCATCTAATACGGTTTGCTGGAGGGATATTGTGAAGAAAAAAATGGCCTCACTTGCCTTGTCACTTGTTCTCATCTTCTCTTTCACTCAATCCGCATTTGCAACAGTAGGGTTTGCTGATGACTACTACTCGGCCTATGTTGTTGGTCCTATGCAGGCTTATCAAGGGCATATAACGACATCCACGGATTCCGATTGGTTTAAATGGACAAACACGACGGGTTCAGCTAAAGTTTTATCAGTGATCTTGGTTAACTCAGGGCAACAAAACTACGATTTAGAAGTTGCATATGCGCCTCCAGGTGTTAATATAGACACGCTTCAAAAAGCAAGCGATAATGGGCCAGGAGGTATAGACTCATATAGTGTGGGTAGTTTACCTCATAACTGGACGATTTATTGGAGAGTCAAAGGCCATGATTCAAGTCAATACAGTTCCACTGTGCCATATATAACATGGATACATGTTCAGTGATACCGTTTAGGTAAGAGCAGTAAAACCACAGCTCCGCATAATGCGGGGCTTTTTTAGCTTCGTCGCTATAGCTCATGGCTAATGTCTGACTACTAGAGAACTTGACCATACTGCCAAGTAAGACGAAAACAAGGTGGTAATGATCGATGTGGACCTCATTAAGCAGTAGCGA
>Ga0160452_100253_pt1 | contig 52400 bp, 48 predicted proteins | sample HID1971I_E6MG_FD_108230 | JGI IMG/M metagenome (GOLD analysis project Ga0160452, IMG submission 108230) | Enriched millipede-associated microbial communities from UW Madison campus, WI, USA - HID1971I_E6 MG | ecosystem: Host-associated > Arthropoda: Insects > Digestive system > Unclassified ...
ACCAGGTTGATAGGTCCGGGGTGGAAGTGCAGTAATGCATGCAGCTGACGGATACTAATCGGTCGAGGGCTTATCCTAACAATACTCAGCTAATGATTGACCTTGCTTGATTCGCATCCAGTTTTTAAGGTGCAAGCCTTAAGAACACTTGTATTTACTGACGCGGGGTGGAGCAGCCCGGTAGCTCGTCGGGCTCATAACCCGAAGGCCGCAGGTTCAAATCCTGCCCCCGCAACCAATTCTTTTCTCGATTACATAATCGGAATATCTCTGGAGCTGTGGTGTAGAGGCCTAACATGCCTGCCTGTCACGCAGGAGACCGCGGGTTCGAATCCCGTCAGCTCCGCCAGATTTACTAAGATTGGTTGTTTTGATTCAAAGTATGCGGTCGTGGCGGAATTGGCAGACGCGCTAGATTCAGGTTCTAGTGGTGTAACAGCCGTGGAGGTTCGAGTCCTCTCGACCGCACCATACTTTGCGGAAGTGGCTCAGCGGTAGAGCATCGCCTTGCCAAGGCGAGGGTCGCGGGTTCGATTCCCGTCTTCCGCTCCATCTTTACGGGATGTAGCTCAGCTTGGTAGAGCACCTGGTTTGGGACCAGGGGGTCGCATGTTCAAATCGTGTCATCCCGACCATTATTTTTGCGGGTGTAGTTCAATGGTAGAACCTCAGCCTTCCAAGCTGATGGCGTGGGTTCGATTCCCATCACCCGCTCCAACTTTATAATCTTCGAAGCCCTTGATCATCAAGGGCTTTTTTGCGTTTTGATTAATCGATCTATTAGCGTTCCTTCACTTTTTAAGGGCGATATTCAATGGATATTTGGACTCGTATCTGTTACCCACTGCGGGGGTGACCGAATATACTGTTGTATCTCGAATTCAAGGGGGAATTAGCTTGTCTTATCCGAATATCCCCAACATTAGTCCAACGGTAACGTTGACGCGAGACGATGTGGTGAATCTGATTTTCTCCTCAATCGCGATGGAGGAACTGGGACTAGCCCATATCATCAATGCCCAGGCCGAGAATATTCAGTACGCACTCGGTACGCTGGCCGGTGTCACCGGACCGGATACGACGTTGGGGTAGAACCCCAATCAGAGTGCCCAGTCGATGCTCAATACCGTTCTAAATTGAAGTGAGTGCTACCGATCGTTACGATTGGCGAGCACTCTTCTTTTGTATGCTGGACCAGAGGAGGTCAACTATGATAGGTTCAATACAGTGCAGTCATAGGACTCACAGCTATATTCAAGGAGGCTTCCCAAATGACAACACCCCCAAATACAATCCGTGGCGTAGGCCATGCGGACGAGCATGCCCGTCTGTTGCTGGGCAGCTATCGCAGGCTGACAGGACGCGATCTAATGACGCTGCCAGAAGGGCAATCTCCCGCTCAGGCGCTGGAGGATGCGCGGCTCGTCCTCCTCTCGCATGATACGGCTGCGGACCCTGTGCTGAATTATGGCAATCGTCGAGCACGCGAGCTGTGGGAGATGACATGGGACACCTTCGTCTCGACGCCCTCTCGACTCACTGCAGAGCCGATGGAGCGCGAGGCTCGCGAGGCATTCCTGAGCCAGGTCCGCACCTACGGATATGTGGATGACTATACGGGTATCCGCATCTCCAGCACAGGCAAGCGCTTCTATATCCAGCAAGCGACTGTCTGGAATCTGATCGATGCCGGTGGCAAGCTGTGGGGACAGGCGGCGGCATTCCAACATCATACCTATCTCTGACGACTGCGGACTGTCTGGCCTTGCATAATCCTCTCTTCGTCTGCACACCCTAACCTTACCACTAAAGGGAGGTTGACTAATGATGAACAGACGGACGAGTTGGACGACTGCCATGCTGACCGTGTGCATCAGTGTGGCCTTGCTGTCAGGCTGCGCTGCACCCAAGACGAATCCTAATACAAATGACGGCAATACCGTCAAGCAGCAAACGATGCGCACAGAGCAAGATATGCGTGAAATGGGCAAGGACGTAGGAAGAGATCTGGGGATGACACAGGACCCAACCCACAAGGTCGGCGAGGTGGGCAGCCACGATCAGATCAACATGAAAAAAGCCGAGCATGTCGCGGCCTCTGCCAAAAAAGTTGCAGGCGTCACAAAAGCTACAGCGGTCGTGCACGATAAAGATATTATCGTCGGCCTGGATGTGGATGGCGCCGATCAAGCGATGCTGCGCAAGAAGGAAAACGAAGTAAAGCGGAAAATTAAAAAAGAACATGAAAGCTACAATGTTCATGTGACTTCGGATAAAAATCTCCATAGCAAAATACAAACATTGCATGGCAACGCCATGAATGGCCACCCTGTTGCGGAATTCACTCATGATGTGGGCATGATCATCCGGGACATCGGCAATGCGGTAGCGGCTCCGTTCCGTTAAGCCATATCTTACCGATTCGGGGGGCGACCCCCGAATTTTGTTTTTGATCGCTTAAAGGAGGCGAAGGCGTGGCAGGAAGACGGATCATGTTGCTCATACTGGCGATGCTCCTATGCGGCTTTGTCGGACCGGTCAAAAAGGACAGGTACTATTATGAGAAAAAAGGCGAGATCGTCTGGGAGGTGCCAACGGCGGAGAAAAAAATCGCCTTGACCTTCGACGACGGACCCTACCCGCCGAGCACAGGCGCAATTTTGGATGTGCTGAAGACGTATGAGGCCAAAGCGACGTTTTTTGTCGTCGGCAATCGGGTGGAGCGGTATGGTGAGCTGGTACGGCGCGAGGTCGCCGAAGGCCATGAGATCGCCAATCATACGTTTAATCATACGTATTTCACCAGGTCAAGTGATCCTTCTCGTCTGAACCAGGAGATCCTCCGCACCGAGGAGCAACTGCAAGCGCTGAATCTGGACAAGCCGACGCTGTTCCGCCCCCCTGGCGGGTACTATAATGAGGCGATGATCGGCAAGGTGCGGGCGATGGGCTATACGATGATCCTCTGGTCCTGGCATCAGGATACGAAGGATTGGCGGAAGCCGGGCGTGAAATATATCGTGGACAAGGTGCTAAGCCATGCGCGCAATGGCGATATTATCCTGTTCCATGACTATGTGCCAGGATCGATGCAGACGGTAGAGGCGCTGAAGCAAATCCTGCCGGAGCTGAAGCAGCGAGGCTATCGCTTCGTGACCGTCTCGGAGCTGATGCAGAGCAGTCGCGAGCTGCCGATACAGTCCAAGGATTAAGTGGCTAGTCAGGTTGCATCTCACCGATGAATAAGGCATGCTAGAGATCAGGAGGGGCGACCCTTACTGATCTTTTTTAGTTCATACCAATGGAGGCTGGCTCTAGTGATGAAGGGCAGTTTATACGATGATGCGTTGCTGGAGCATGATACCCAGCCACATATCCACGCCTACTATTTTAAGCATTGGCAAGAATATACGATGTCCTTCCACTGGCATAATGCGACAGAGATCATGTATATCATCCAGGGTACGTGTCAGGTAGAGGTGCGGCTAAGCGATGGTCGCACAGAGCGGATGACGCTGGGGCGGGGCGAGTTTATCCTGATCGACGCCAATGTCCCGCATCGGCTGCTGGTGGAGCATAACTGTCGGATGCTGAATGTCGAGTTCGCCTTCAAGCGCGATCCACAGAGCGGACCATCGCTGGCGATGATGACGGGCGCTGAGCTGTCCGGGCTTGCGACATGTCGGAGGGCCTACTGGGTGCTGAGCGATCAGGAGGAGATCTACGCGATCCTCAAAGGGTTGGTGCTGGAGCTGGATCGTTCCAGGGCGGACGAGACCTCGCTGATACGTCTCTTGTTCGCCCAGTTGCTCATCCGACTGGCGCGGTTGCTCGCGGATGCGGACCGCTTCCCGGACTTGCAGGTGGAGCACTATGCGAGGCATTGCATCGAGTTTTTACATCACAATTATGATCGTAATATCCAGGTCAAGGACGTCGCGTCTGCGGTCAATCTTCATCCTGGGTATGTGCAGCGGTTGTTTCGTCAGCAGACGGGGCGTACGTTGAATGGCTATCTCACCTCGCTTCGCATAGACAAGGCCAAGATGCTGCTGGCGCGTACGGATATTCCGATTATCGAGATTTCGGATTATATCGGCCTGAACAGTAGGCAGTATTTTCATGCGCTATTCAAAAAAATCACCGGCATGACACCGATGGATTACCGCCGTTCAATGGCCGCCGAGAGCTATCACTACCCCGCAGCAAGTGACGATAGTTGACAGAGGGAAGGCGAACAAGTGACGATATTGATAACGCTTCCGCGCAATCCTTGCTATACTAGGCTCAAGAAGGCCGACAAGCCAATGAGCTGATATGGAGGGAAAAACGATGTCATTTAAAGTTGCTTTTATCGGTGCGGGAAGCATCGGGTTCACAAGAGGAATCCTGCGCGATCTGTTGTCTGTGCCGGAGTTTCGCGAGATCGAGGTTGCATTTACGGACATCAATGCGCATAACCTGGAGATGGTCACGGAGCTGTGTCAGCGGGATATCCGGGAGAATGGTCTCAAGATCCAGATCCAGTCGACGACGGATCGCCGCGAAGCACTCCAGGGGGCCAAGTACATCCTCTGTACGATCCGGGTAGGCGGTCTGGAGGCGTTTGCGACCGATATCGACATCCCGCTCAAGTACGGAGTAGACCAATGCGTCGGCGATACGCTGTGCGCAGGCGGCATTATGTACGGACAGCGGGGCATCGCCGAGATGCTCAACATTTGCCGGGACATCCGCGAGGTCGCAGCTTCGGACGCGCTGCTGCTTAACTATGCCAACCCGATGGCGATGATGACGTGGGCCTGCAATCAGTACGGCGGCGTACGCACGATCGGACTGTGTCATGGCGTCCAGCATGGACACAAGCAGATCGCCGACGTCTACGGACTGGAGCAAAAGGATGTCGATATCATCTGCGCTGGCATCAATCACCAGACCTGGTATGTCCAGATCCGCCACAATGGCAAGGACTTGACGGAAGGCTTGCTGGAGGCGTTCGAGCGCCATGAGAACTTCAGCCGGACGGAGAAGGTGCGTATCGATATGTTGCGCCGCTTCGGCTACTACAGCACGGAGTCGAACGGCCACCTGAGCGAATATGTGCCATGGTATCGCAAGCGTCCCGAGGAGATCAAGGAGTGGATCGACCTGGGGAGCTGGATCAATGGCGAGACGGGCGGCTACCTGCGCGTCTGTACGGAAGGCCGCAACTGGTTCGAGACGGACTTCCCCAACTGGCTGAAGGACCCGGCGATGGAGTACAAGGCGGAGCTGCGCGGTCAGGAGCATGGCTCGTACATCATCGAGTCGCTCGAGACAGGTAGAGTCTATCGCGGCCACTTCAACGTCGTCAACGGAGGCGTCATCTCCAATCTGCCGGACGACGCGATCATCGAGGCGCCGGGTTATGTCGATGGCAATGGCATCTCGATGCCGACAGTCGGCGATCTGCCGCTCGGACCGGCAGCGGTCTGCAACGTCAGCATCTCGGTGCAGCGAATGGCCGTCGAGGCAGCGGTGAAGGGCGACGACAAGCTGCTCCGCCAAGCCTTCATGATGGATCCGCTCGTAGGCGCGGTCTGCAACCCCAAAGAGATCTGGCAGATGGTCGACGAGATGCTGGTGGCGCAGGAGCAGTGGCTGCCGCAGTACGGCGAGGCGATCTCGGCGGCCAAGCAGCGTCTGGCAGCAGGCGATCTGATCCCAACGCGCGATTATCGGGGGGCGGCGAGATTGCAGACGAAGACTGTCGAGGAGATGCAGGCCGACCGCGAAGCGACGAACCGGATCGTCGGCGACTCCGACAAGGGCAAGGACCGCGAGGTCAGCAAAGCTTAAGGCGAGCTGGCAGATAGACAAAAGGTGAGACTTAATCGAGCTCAAGCGAAATGACGACAACTCCGGCATCGACACAAGGTGGCGGAGCTTGTCGTGCCTAGAATAGGAGCACGCCATAGCAAGATAGTGGACGGTCGACAGCAGGATCGGGGATAGGCGAGGGAGCGCTTCCATGATATGCTGAGCTTAAGAAGTGAAAGACGATCAACTGATGAAGCGGAGGCGTGGATACGATGTTAAAGGGTATCCCGGCGATCATCTCGCCGGAGCTGTTGAAAATTATGATGGAGATGGGACACGGCGACGAGCTGGTGCTCGGCGACGGCAACTTCCCGGCAGCGAGTCATGCGCAGCGGCTGGTGCGCGCCGATGGACACGACATCCCCGAGCTGCTGGAGGCGATCCTGACCCTGTTCCCGCTCGATCCGTACGCGGAGCGCGCGGTAGCGCTGATGCAGGTTGTGCCGGGCGATACGGTGGAGACGCCGATCTGGGACGAGTATCGTCTGATCGTCGGCCGCCATGAGCCGGAGCGGGCTGAGTTCGAGCAGGTCGAGCGCTTCGCCTTCTACGAGCGGGCCAAGCAGGCGTATGCGATCGTAGCGACGGGAGAGTCCGCGCTGTATGCGAATATTATCCTGAAGAAGGGAATTATCGCCCCGTCGTAGGAAAAACCGTCTATTGGCGGTACCCGTGTGCCTATGAGGTAAAAGGAGGTCGTGCCGCTTGCGAGGCAAAGAGGAGATGATGGGGCTGCTGCTCGGCTTCGCCGAGGAGCGGGAGGAGATCCGTCTCGTCACGCTGGAAGGCTCGCGTGCCAATCCTTCAATTGTCCCGGACTCCTATCAGGACTATGATATCAGTTACTTCGTCACCGACAGGACGGCGCTGCTGGCTAGCGACGACTGGCTGGAGCGCTTCGGCGAGCGGGTCATCCTGCAAAAACCGGAAGATATGGAGCTGTTCCCGCCAGAGCTGGGGAGCGGCTTTTCGTACCTGATGCTGCTGGCGGACGGCAACAAGATCGATCTGACCTTGTACCCGGTGGACGATCTGGACCAGTACTTCGCAGATAGCGACGGGCTAGTCGAGGTGCTGATGGACAAGGATGGCAAATGCAAGCGCGAAGTCGAGGCAACTGATGAGTCGTATTGGATCAAGAAGCCTACGGCTCGCTCCTTTGATGATTGCTGCAATGAATTTTGGTTCGTCTCGACCTATGTCGTCAAAGGTCTGGCACGCGGCGAGCTCCTGTATGCGATCGATCATCTGAGCGAGATCGCCCGGCCCAACTTGCTGCGGATGATGAGCTGGCGGATCGGCGCAGAGCGGGGTTACACGTTCAGCGTCGGCAAAAACTACAAGTTTATCGATCGCTACCTGCCCGCAGCGGACTGGGAGCTGCTGCTCTCCACTTATGTCCAGGGCGGCAGCGAGGAGATGCGGCGAGCGTTGCAGACATGCTACGCGTTGTTCCGCAAGTACTCTCGCGAGACGGCGGAGATGCTAGGCTACGCGTATCCGAATTATGACGAGCAGGTGACGCGTTACACCGAGGCGCATCTGACGTAGGCGAGAGCTGGGACGTAAGCGCTTCTTGAGATACCAATTAAGCTATGATCGAAGTCAGCCGTCCGGCTGGCTTTCTTTTTTGCGTCCGTGCTCCCGATACGAGCCAGGCGCTCGGCCAACGACTTTTTTGAACAGCATGGAGAAGTACTTGTCGTTCTCATAGCCGACCATGGCCGCGATCTCGTAGATCGGCTTGTCGGTATGCAGCAGCAGCCGCTTAGCCTCATCGATGCGCCGGGTGATCATATAGTTGATCGGCGAGTCGCCGAGATCCTTTTTGAACAGATGCGACAGGTAGTGGTGGCTGACGTACAGCGTGTCGGCAATATCCTTGAGCGTCAGACTCTTCGTATAGTTGCGGTCGATGAACGCCTTGGTGCGCAACGTAATCTCGCTCTTGCCGGTGAAGTCGTGGAACGAATGCTTGACGTCGAGGATGCGGTAGATGAGCGTGATGAGCGACATCAGCAGGTTCTGGGTCAGCGTCTCGTAGCCGAGCACCTGAGCGTTGCACTCCTGCAGCATCTCGCTCAGACAGCTCTCGACCCGGTACGCGTACTTGTCCGCAGCGATCACCGGCTCGATCGAGGGCGGCAGCAGGCTGCCGACCGGGATGCCGTCGATGTGCAGATTGCGGACACCGCAGTAGATGATGCGGAAGGGCGACTCCGGCAGGGCGCGCTCCTCGTGGACGACGCCGCTGTTGTACAGGATCAGATCGCCCTGACGCGCAGTGTACAGCTTGTCATCTATGGTGAACTCGCCTGCGCCCTCGGACACATAGAGAATCTCGCAGTAGTCGTCATGCACCTGAGGCGGCGTATGGAAGTGCCGTTCGTCCATGAGCTGGCCCGCGAATAGCAGCTCGGGCGGCTGGATGAAGCGGAAACGGTCGGTTTTGATATAAGGAATCTCGATCTTGGGCATGCGTGTCTCCTCCAGGGGCGAAGAATACTACTATTATAGCTCAGTTGGCGGGGCGGCGCATCTGGCGGCAGGGTCAGTTTATTGCTATCGGCGGGGGGCAATACAGCAGAATAGTAGGTTAACGAGGCGATGGCGGCAAAGGTACAATAGGGCACATAGGCAAACTAAAGGAGGCGTAATCGTAATGAATGTAAGCGATAACAGATGGCGTGGAGAGTTCCCCAAGATCGGTATCCGGCCGACAATCGACGGTCGTCGCAGAGGTGTAAGGGAGTCGCTGGAGGATCAGACGATGAATATGGCCAAGGCGGTCGCGGCGCTGCTCAGCGAGACGCTGCGTTACCCTGACGGTTCGCCGGTCGACTGCGTCATCTCCGACACGTGCATCGGCGGCGTGGCGGAAGCGGCGGCGTCGGCGGAGAAGTTCCGCAAGGAGGGCGTCGGCGTATCGATCACAGTGACGCCTTGCTGGTGCTACGGCACGGAGACGATGGATATGGACCCGATGCTGCCCAAGGCGATCTGGGGCTTCAACGGCACGGAGCGTCCGGGCGCGGTCTATCTTGCGGCAGTGCTGTCCGGCCACGCGCAGAAGGGGCTGCCGGCCTTTGGCATCTACGGTCATGACGTGCAGGACTCGGGCGACTCGACGATCCCGTCGGATGTCCAGGACAAGCTGCTGCGCTTCGCCCGGGCGGCGCTCGCCGTAGCGCTTATGCGCGGCAAGTCGTATCTGGCGATCGGCTCGGTATCGATGGGGATCGCCGGCTCGGTCATCAACGAGGAGCTGTTCCAGAACTATCTCGGCATGCGCAACGAATATGTCGATATGTCCGAGCTGACCCGCCGGATCGAGGAGACGATCTACGACCCCGAGGAGTACGAGCTGGCGATGAGCTGGGTGAAGGCCAACTGCGCCGAGGGACCGGACAACAACCCGGAGCAGCTCCAGTCCTCCCGCGAGAAGAAGGACAAGGACTGGGAGATCAACGTCAAGATGGCGCTCGTCATCCGCGATCTGATGGTCGGCAATCCGAAGCTGGACGGACTTGGCTTTGGCGAGGAGGCGCTCGGCCACAATGCGATCGTCTCCGGCTTCCAGGGGCAGCGGCAATGGACGGATCACTTCCCTAACGGCGACTTCCCGGAAGCGATCCTCAACTCGTCATTCGACTGGAATGGCAAGCGGGCGCCGTATCTGGTCGCGACGGAAAACGATAGTCTGAACGGCGTGGCGATGCTGTTCGGCTACTTGCTCACCAACACGGCCCAGATCTTCGCCGACGTACGGACGTACTGGAGCCCGGATGCGGTGAAGCGCGTCACTGGCCATGAGCTGAGCGGTCATGCCGCAGGCGGCATCCTCCATCTGATCAACTCCGGTCCGGCAGCGCTCGATGGCACGGGCGAGCAGAGCAAGGACGGCCAGCCGGCGCTCAAGCCGTACTGGGAGATCACGGATGAGGAGGTCGACGCCTGTCTGCAAGCGACCTCGTGGCGTCCGGCATCGGCAGAGTACTTCCGCGGCGGCGGCTACTCCTCCGACTTCCTGACCAAGGGCGGCATGCCGGTGACGATGTCCCGGATCAATCTGGTCAAGGGGCTCGGTCCGGTGCTGCAGATCGCCCAAGGCTACACGGTGGACCTGCCGACCGATGTGCACGATACGCTGGACAAACGGACCGATCCGACCTGGCCGACGACGTGGTTTGCACCGACGCTGACCGGTACTGGCGCTTTCGTCGATGTGTACTCGGTGATGGACAACTGGGGCTCCAATCACGGCTCGATCTCTTACGGTCATATCGGCTCGGATCTGATCACGCTGGCAGCGATCCTGCGCATCCCGGTCAGCATGCACAATGTACCGCAGGACGAGGTGTTCCGCCCGCGCGCATGGGGCAACTTCGGCACGCATGATCCTGAGGGCGCCGACTTCCGCGCTTGCAGCACATTCGGACCGCTGTACAAGTAAGCAACCAAGCGATGGGAGGAGGAGCTGCGATGGGCAACCGTTCACTAGCTATGCTGGCCGCCGACTACGGCGCCAGCAGCGGCCGGGTCATGCTGGGGCGCTTCGATGGCCAGCGGCTGGCGCTGTCGGAGATTCACCGGTTCGCCAACGAGCCGGTGCAGCTCGGCGAGACGCTGCACTGGGACTTCCTGAGGCTGTTCCATGAGCTGAAGACAGGCATCCGCGCCTTCCGCCGCGAGAGCGGCGAGGCGCCGGCTTCGATCGCTGTCGACACCTGGGGCGTCGACTTCGGACTGGTCGATGCCAAGGGACGGCTCGTCGGACATCCGGTCCATTATCGCGATGCCCGCACCGACGGCGTCATGCCAGAGCTGTTCGAGCGATACCCGGAGCAGGAGCTGTTCGCGACGACGGGCATCCAACCGCTGCAGTTCAACACGATCTTCCAGCTGTATGCGATGCGGGAGGAGTGGGGCGAGCGGTTCGCGCGCGGCGAGGCACAGCTGCTGTTCATGCCCGATCTGCTGCGCTACTACTTGACCGGCGAGCGGAGCGCGGAGTATACGATCGCCAGCACGAGCGGGCTGCTTGATCCGCATCGCCGGGACTGGTCGTCCGAGGTGCTGGCGCGGACCGGGCTGCCGAGACAGCTATTCCCCGAGCTGGTGGAGCCTGGGACGGTATGCGGCGCGCTGACCGAGACGGTGGCCGAGGAGCTGCGGCTGCCTCGCGTGCCGGTCGTCGCCACAGCGTCGCATGATACGGCTTCGGCGGTGGCGGCTGTGCCAACGCAGCATGAACAGGCCGTCTTCATCAGCTGCGGCACCTGGTCGTTGATGGGGGTCGAGACGGATCGCCCGGTCATGACCGAGCAGGCGCGAGACTGGTCGTTCACCAATGAAGCCGGGGCGTTCGGCAAGATCCGGCTGCTCAAAAATATCATGGGGCTATGGCTGCTGCAGGAGTGCAAGCGGCAGTGGGAGCTGGAGGGCGAGCCGATCGGCTATGCGGAGATGGTCGAGCTGGCGCGCAGCGTGCCGCGCAGCGAGAGCTACATCGATCCCGAGGATGCGGGCTTCCTCGCGCCAGGCGGGATGCCGCAGCGCATCCAGAGCTACTGCGCGCGTACGGGACAGCGCTCGCCGCAGAGCAAGGCGGAGCTGATCCGCTGCGTCCTCGAGAGTCTGGCGCTGAAGTTCCGCCAGACGCTGGGCGAGATCGAGCAGTTGCTCGGCTACCGCGCGCCGCAGCTCCACATGGTGGGCGGCGGCATCCAAAATACGCTGCTCTGTCAGCTCACGGCGGACTGTGCGGGACGTCCGGTCATCGCCGGCCCGGTGGAGGCGACGGCAGCGGGCAATCTGCTGCTGCAGGCGCATGCGCTCGGCGAGATCGGCTCACTGCGGGAGATCCGGCAGATCGTCGCCGATTCCTTTGCCCCGACGGTCTACGAGCCGCGGTCCAGCGAGCAGTGGGATGACGCCTATGGGCGCTTCCTGCGGATCTGCCGCGCAGCATCGGAGGGGCACTAGCAATGAGATCGAAGGACGAATAGAAGGGAGCGAACCTCACGCATGACAGAGGCCAGTATTAGAGAAGAGTTAACATTATACGCCCGCAAAACGGTCGACAAAGGACTCGTCGTCGGTCCGGGCGGCAACATCAGCGCGCGGCTGGGCGAGGACATGTACTTGTCGCCGAGTGGCTTTGCGCTGGAGGATATCGAGCCGGAGCAATGGGTCAAAGTGCATATCCCTAGCGGCGAGGTGGCGGCAGGATCGGTGCGCCCGTCGTCGGAGGTGCTGATGCATCTGTTCTGCTATCGGGTCAACGAGGCGATCCAGGCGATCGTTCATACGCATCCGGTCTACTCGATCGCGCTGACGACGATTAGCCAGGAGCTGCCGATGCTGTTCCCTGACCAAGCGGCGCTTGTCGGCGATATCGCATTCGTCCCCTATGTTGTGCCGACGACGGATGTGCTGGCCAAGCTGGTCGCAGAGAAGGCGGAGCATCACAACTCGATCCTGCTGTGCAACCACGGACTGGTCACAACGGGCAAAAACCTGCGTGAAGCCTATTACCGCACACAGGTCGTCGAGGACAGCGCCAAAATCTACATGATCGCAAGCAGCGTAAAGCCGCCGCGCACGCTGACCGAGGCCGAGTACAAGGAAATCCAGGCGCTCGAGAGCGAAGCGTACCGCGTCCAACTGCTGCAGCAGATGAAGTAGTCTGGCGGAGAGGGTAGGAGCTTATCTCTAAAGAAAATGCAGTCTGCCCAAGGCAGGCTGTTTTTCTTTTGCGAATGCGAAATTTTCTACAGAACGAAAAATTCAAGAAAACGGGAAGTCTGTAAAGTATAATTAAGAAGAGAAACAGGGAGGGGGAAGCTGCTTGGAGGTAAACTGGTATACGATGACGATACTGATTATTCTTTTACTGGGGATCGCAATCAGTATAGCAATATACATATGCAACCGTGAATACTATTTAAAGCATCGCGTTGCAATACGAAAGCTTTATTATGGTCTCGTGGTTATCGCCTCCTTTGGGTTATGGGCTTTTGGTGTTTTTCCAGATGTCGGTGAAAATCTTCAACATTTGATTGCTCTTGTCATTAGTGTAGTCATCATTGATCTGTTCGTCTTTCAGACTCCGGATATAACCAAATTTATGACGAACGAATTAAAGCAAGAGGGTTTGGTCGAAAGCATTAACAAAAATCGTGGAACGTTTATTGAGTTGAGCGAAAAGCTCATCAAGGTAAATGAAATGATGCCAAAGAATTTGTCAGACTGGCATATGGATGATTTTCAATTCACGCCAGAAAAGTATGAAGAAACGGTAAGTTCTTATTTAAGAACTTTTGCGCTTAACTTCCACTTGGATATATTCTCCTATCAGGTGGAAGCCTCGGCCGAGGAAGAGGAGTTTAGAGAAAATGTTACTCTAGCGTACAATTCAATCATAAAGGAACATGGGTTGACTACACGGGGAGTCGGTATGAGGCAAAATCAAGCCATTAGCACCATTCTTGATGGAGAGAACATTGAAATTATAGAAGGGAACAGCACCTGTGTTTTGTTTCCGTACTTTGGGGAGTTCTATAATTTGCTTTTTTTGGTTCGTTCCAAAAAGGATAGTGAAGCGACAGGCGCAGACGCTTCTCTTATGTTGAATTTGCTATACACTTTTGACCTGTGGCTACAAGTCAACGAAGACCAATTTGTATCAATGCATGTCGATGATGATCATGACGAGGCTGAGGCCATAGCGAGTGAACAGGTAGAACGTAAAAGCGAAATATGATATAGTTATCTTAACAGATGAAGGGAGAGGGAAAACATGAAGGCTGGCACAAACACCAAACTGCATCAATCAGGTTCGTCAAAGATTGTTTCCCCAAATCAAGCGGCACCTCCCAAAAATCCGAACAAACGACCGACAACGATTAATATGGAACGTTCGATTGGACGAATGAAAGCTCACGACATGGATGTAATTAGACAAGTCAAATAATAGTTGGTTGAAGAGAAGGTTGAGTGTAGGATAGCCTTCTCTTTTTTTGTGTTTACTTTTCCGATTCCATGCGTAAGCTATAGCAATAAATACATCGGAAAAGGCGTGAACGTGTTGACGAAGAAAAGATTCAAAGATCTGGTGCCTGCGAATCCTAATAAGCGAGCTTGTGTGGCTAAGAACATTACGTTTTCCGTTCAAAAGGAGAACGAAGCCTGGCTTCGCATACTGACAAAAAAACCATCGGTCCTCAGATAGAAGAGGCTTCTCTCCCGCGACATGCGTAGGAGGGAAGCCTCTTTCATTAGGTTGTATTGGTATATAGGTTTGTTATGGGATTACGCGTTAATCTTCAGACGGATCACGTTCCAGGAAGCCTTGGCCAGCTCGGCGGTTACGCTGCTGCCGTCGACAACGGCGGAGCCGCGGTTGTGCGGCTTCACGTGATCCGGCTGCTGCTCGGTATTGGCTGCCTTGAGATCGTCGTGCTCGAGGACGATATGCTCGATCAGCGAGCAGCCGCCAAAGCTGCGCAGGTCGACGCTAAGCGGCATCGATGCTTCCAGGTGACGGTTGACCGCGAATACAGTGATCTCCTGGTTTTCTTCATTATGAACCGCGATGGCTTCGAGATACGGCACGTCAGTTATTTCCTTGGTGTCGTACTTCGGCGAAGTTACGAGCGGCACGAGCGCCTTGCCGCGACCGTAGACGGAAGCGTGCAGGTACGGATAGTAGATCGTCTGCTTCCATGCCCCGCCGCCGTTGCTCGTCATGATCGGCGCGATGACATTGACCAGTTGGGCCATACACGCCATCTTGACGCGGTCGGCGCGCTTCAGCAAGCTGATGATCATGCAGCCGACGAGCAGCGCATCCTCATGGTTGTACACATCCTCGAGCTGGGGCGGCGCGATCTGCCAGCGGTCGAGCTTTTTGTCCGTCTCATGCGAGTGATACCAGACGTTCCACTCGTCGAAGGTGAGCATCATGTCCTTTTTGCTGCGCTTCTTGGCCTTGACGTAGTCGCTGGTCGAGATGACCGTATGGATGAACGCATCCATCTGCACGGAGCGGGCCAGGAAGGTAGGCGTATCCTGCTGAGGGTTGCCGTAGTATTGATGCAGCGAGATATAGTCGACATGGTCATACGTGTGCTCGAGTACGGTAGCTTCCCACTCCGGGAAAGAAGGCATGCCGATATGGGAGCTGCCGCAGGCGACAAGCTCGATCGTCGGGTCGACCCACTTCATGACCTTTGCCGTCTCGACGGCGAGTCGGCCATACTCTTCGGCTGTCTTGTGACCGATCTGCCAAGGCCCGTCCATCTCGTTGCCGAGGCACCACGTTTTGATGTTGTGCGGGTCCTTGTAGCCATGCTTGGCGCGCAGGTCGCTATAGTAGCTGCCGGAAGGATGGTTGGTGTATTCGACCAGGCTGCGCGCTTCGTCTGCGCCGCGCGTGCCGAGATTGACGGCCATCATCGCTTCGGTGCCAGCCTTGCGACACCAGTCCATGAACTCATTGGTTCCAAACGTATTGGGCTCGATCGTCCCCCATGCCAGCTCCAGGCGGCGCTTGCGATCCTCGACAGGACCTACGCCGTCTTCCCAGTTGTAGCCGGAGACGAAGTTGCCGCCAGGGTAGCGGACGATCGGCACTTGCAGCGCCTGGATCAGCTCCAGGACATCCTTGCGGAAGCCGTTCTCGTCGGCGGATGGATGACCTGGCTCATAGATGCCGTTATATACGGCGCGTCCCAGATGCTCGATGAAGGAGCCATAAATACGTTTGTCGACCTCGCCGATGACGAAATCCTTGTCGACGATCATGGATGCTTTGTTGGACATGGATGATTACCTCCGTTGAATTAATCAAAGTATTAATCGATATAAATATCTATTAATCATATGCCTATTTAATCATGAAATGTCTCTGAAAACAAGATGAAAATGTTCCTGAGACTGCGACTATTGGACCAAATTTAATCTTCGTTTTACAAGAAGCTGCATTTCGGATAATAGGGGCGGCGTACAGTAAGGAAGACTAAGGGAGAGGGACAGGAGGCGTATGTGTGCCGATGGCAACAGCAGTCGATAACAACAAGGTGCTCACTGAGCGGGGAAAGTTGATGGACGAAGATGCGCAGCTGCAACCACCAATCGCTTCTGTGCCAGAGACCCGCAACGCACAGGAGCAGGCGGCGGAGGCTGACCCAGTGCTGAGGCAATTCGTCCGGCAGAGTCCGATTGTCTCAGCGGTCGATACGTGTCGGGAGGTGGCGCAAGTATTCGAGCGTTATCCGGATGCCGAATGCATCACGGTCGCTACAGATGACTTGCAGCCTGAGGGGCTGGTGATGCGAGACCGGTTTTTCAGGCAGCTGAGTCGTAGATTCGGCATGGAGCTCTATTATGATCGGCCGATCACTTGCCTGATGACACGTGAGCCGCTCTGCGTCGAGCTCTCCTCCAGTGCCCAGCTGCTGATCGAGGAGGCGCTCACGCGCGAGGACCGCACGTTGTATGACTGCGTGTTGGTCACCAGCTACGGCAAGGTTGCCGGCATCCTGACGGTATCGGATCTGCTCGGCATCTCGCGCGTGCTGCAGCGCGAGGCGATGCTCTCGCAGGCCCGCACGATTGAGGGAGCGGAGAGCCGCATGGTGGAGATCAATCAAGGCGTCGTCGCGGTGCGAACATCGGCGGAGCAGGGCAGTAGTCTATCCGAGCATATGGTCGATCTGACGCTGGAGGGCAAGCGTCAGCTGGATCAGGTTGCGAGCGCGTTCCAGCGCCTCTCCGAGCAGACGGATACGCAGGAGAGTCAGGCGGTGGAGCTGCAAGCGAGAGCCGGCGAGATCGGCAGCGTCTCCCGGGTCATCCGCGAGCTGGCGGATCAGTGCAATCTGCTGGCAGTCAATGCGGCTATCGAGGCGGCCCGCGCAGGCGAGCATGGACGGGGCTTCGGCGTCGTCGCCGATGAGGTGCGGACGTTGGCCGCCCAGACGAAGCGGTCGGCAGAGGAGATCAATCGGATGATCCAGTCGATCCTCGAGGCGGTAGGCTTGACGGTCCAGCTGGTGAACGCGGCGCGCGCCGAGACGAAGGCCAGCTCGGCCTCTGTCAGCCAGGCGGCAGGACTATTCGAGAAGTTGTTCATCGCGGCCGCCGACAACCAGCGGAGCAGTCGGGAGATGAGCGCGTTGTCCATCCAGGCTAATGAGCAGACCGAGCGTGTCATCCGGGAGATGAAGGAGCTGCTGGCGGAGATTACGCATGAGGGGATGAGCTCGAATTAGGCTGCCAAAGAGCTCCATGCCATTGCTGGCCGTGAAGGTGAATGATTTTGCACCTATTATATACAAAGACGGAGTTGAGCCATTTATTTTAATGGCCAACTCCGTTTTTGTTTGTCGCGCGGTGACATTGGTTCTTACGCGTCTCCAGAGCTGTCAGCGTCTTAGCCCTGACGCAGCCGCTCCACCGTCTGACTGAGCAGCGGCAGGTTCCAATGCTGCTTGGGCGCGAGCACCTGCAGTCGCCAGAGCGGCGAGCGTCCAGGCAGCGGCAGTCGGCGCAGGCCGGGCGTCCCCTCGGCGATCGCCGCCACGGGCAGGATGGCGATGCCCTGGCTGCGCCGGAGCGACTCGACGAGCAGCGCGCAGCGGTCGGCATAGAGCTGCGGCTGCAGCGAGAGGCCTTGCTCGGCCTCCCATACCATCATCGCCTCCGCCACCGAGCGGTCCTCCAGCATGAGGTACGGGTAAGCGGTCAGATGCACGCCGCCGAGCTGACCGTCGGCATAGACGAGTGGGTGGGACTCGGAGACGTACAGGGCGAGCGGCGATTCGAGGATGGTGTGCGTCTGGTAGCGGCTGCTCTCCGGTTCTCCCTGGGCAGTGAGGAGCAGATCGAGTCGACCCTCATCCAGCATGTCCAGCAGCGCTTCATGCTCCCCGGTGCGTATATGATAGAGCGGCTCCTCTCTCGATGCCGCAAGCGTCAGCCACGGTGGGTCAGGCAGGGCGTCCAGCGCGGTATCGGTGCAGCCGATGACGAGCGAGCCGCGGCCATAGCGCTTCATCTGGCGGACGCGCGCCATCGCCTCGTCGCTGCCGGCGACGATCCGCTGCGCATAATGATGGACGAGCCGCCCGGCCTCCGTGAGGATGATTTTCCCCGCTTTATATTCGAACAGCTTGATACCCCACTCCTCTTCCATCTTCTTCATATGAAAGCTGACCGTCGGCTGCTTCATGCCGAGCTGCTCGGCGACGATGGTCGCCTTTTTGTAGCGCTCAATGAGCAGCAGCATCCGGAATTTTAAAATGTTCATCACATTCACCGCCTGAGGAGTCGATAAGTATAGATTTATTCTATGATAGCGGCGGTCATTATGCAATTTATCGAATCAATTTTGTTATTGCGTTTACAATCTGAAGATATGGAATTAATGACAGGCTTCTATACTTGGTCCTGTAGAGCACAACAATAACATCTGTCCAAACGGAAGGGGAAACCAAAGAAATGAAAAAGAGCTTGCTGTTGATTATGACCCTGGTCCTGTCGATCACACTGGCGGCATGCGGCGGAGGTAACAATGCGCCTGCCAATACGCCAAACAACACGGCTGGTACAAACGGAGGAACGAATAGCGGCACTGGCAACAAGCCGGAAGAAACAACGGATAAAGAACTCGAAGGCTCCATCCTCGCTGTCGGATCGTCGGCGATGGCTCCGCTCGTCGAGCAAGCAGCCAACAAGTTTATGGACGAGAACGGCAAAGTAACGGTACTGGTACAAGCCGGCGGCAGCGGCACGGGTCTGACGCAAGTATCCGAAGGTCAATCCGACATCGGGAACTCCGATATTTTCGCCCAAGAGAAGTTCAAGGACGACGAAGCAGCCAAAGCCGATGAGCTGGTCGATCATCAAGTCGCAGTCGTTGCGATGGCAGCTGTCGTCAACCCGGCTGTCGGCGTAGACAATCTGACGAAGGATCAACTGGTGCAAATCTTCAACGGCGACATGAAAAACTGGTCCGAGGTAGGCGGCGCAGATCAAGAGATCGTCATCGTCAACCGTCCTTCGAGCTCCGGCACACGCAAAACGTTCGAATCCTATGCTCTGGGCGCAGCCTCCCCTGACCTGCCGGGTCAAATCCAGGAGGAATCGTCCGGCAACGTCAAAAAGCTGGTCAGCGAAACGCCTGGCGCAATCGGCTACCTGGCTCTGTCTTACCTGGACGACTCGGTCACGGCGCTCAGCTATGACGGCATCGAGCCAAGCGAAGACAATGTGAAGAGCGGCAAATATCCGATCTGGGCGTACCAGCATATGTACACGAAAGGCGAGCCGAACGAAATCGTCCAGGCGTTCCTGGACTTCATGCTCTCCGACGAGGTTCAGAACAACGATGTTGTCGAGCTTGGCTACATCCCGGCTGCGGCGATGACGATCACTCGCGATGTGGACGGCAACGTCTCGCCGAAATAAGTCGAGGTCCGACAACAGCATAACTCGTGCTGAACTATAACCGTAAAGAGGTGGATGCGATCCGCCTCTTTGTCGGCGTGTGAAGGAGAGGGTCACCCTGGAACACCCCAAAGTCAACCTGGAACACCCGAAAGTCAAACCAAGCAAGCAGCATCTGACAGAGGAATGGGTCGGCAAGCTGTATACCTGGTTCTGTATTATCTTCCTTATCATCACCATCTTCTCGATGGTTTATTTCGTGGCTTCGCGAGGTTCCGCGACCTTCATAAAGAACGGCATTAATGTATGGGAGTTCATCACCGGCACGACCTGGCAGCCGGATGCGAAGCCGCCGATTCTCGGCGCGCTGCCGTTTATATTCGGCTCCTTCAGCACATCGATCATGGCGGCGCTGATCGCCGCCCCGCTCGGCTTCTGCGCGGCGATCTTCATGACGGAGATCATGCCCAAGTACGGCCGTCGCTATCTGCAGCCGGTCATCGAGCTGTTGGCAGGCATCCCGTCGGTTGTCTACGGCTTCGTCGGGCTGAGCGTCATCGTGCCGTTCCTGCGCGATACCTTCCCTGGCCAAGGCCTCGGACTGGCCGCCGGGGCGCTGGTGCTGTCAATCATGATCCTGCCGACGATCACGACGATCGCCACCGATGCGCTGTCGGCATTGCCTGGCGGGCTCAAGGAAGGCGCGTATGCGCTCGGGGCGACGCGCTGGCAGACGATCTACCGGATCGTGCTGCCGACGACCTTCCCGGCGTTGATGACCGGCGTCGTCCTGGGCATCTCGCGCGCCTTTGGCGAAGCGCTGGCGGTGCAGATGGTTATCGGCAATGCGCCGTTCCTGCCGCGCTCGCTGTTCGACTCGACGTCGACGCTGACGAGCGTCATCACGCTGAGCATGGGCAACACGGTAGCCGGCTCGGCGCATAACAATGCACTGTGGTCGCTAGCGTTGATCCTGATGCTGATGACCTTCGTATTCGTCTTTATCGTCCGCTGGCTGGAGAGGAGGACCAAGGTATGAGCGCCAAATTAGCCAATCGCATCGCAACGGTCGTCATCATCGCTATGGCGCTCTTCATCGTCGCCATCCTCGTCGGCTTGCTCGGCTATATCCTGATTCGCGGGCTCGGACATGTCAGCTTCGACTTCTTGACGTCGGTGCCGCAGACGATCCGCGCAGGGGGAGGCATCGGGCCGCAGCTGTTCAACTCGCTGTTCCTGCTCGTTCTGACGCTGCTCATCACTGTTCCGCTTGGCGTCGGCGCAGGTATCTATATGAGCGAATACGCCAAAGCCAATCGATTCACCGACTTCATCCGGCTGGTCGTCGAGGTGCTGTCGTCGTTCCCGTCGATCGTCGTCGGCCTGTTCGGCCTGCTCGTGCTCGTCCAATTCTTCGGACTCGGGTACTCGCTGTTCGCGGGCGCGCTGGCCTTGACGGTGTTCAACCTGCCGCTCATGGTGCGGATCACCGAGCAGGCGATCCGCTCTGTGCCCAAGGAGCAGAAGGAAGCGAGTCTGGCGCTGGGCCTGTCGCGCTGGAAGACGATCACCTCGATCATGCTGCCGATCGCGATGCCGAACATCCTGACCGGGACGATCCTGGCTTCCGGCCGCGTCTTCGGCGAAGCGGCGGCGCTGCTGTTCACGGCGGGGATGAGCTCGCCGCGTCTGGACTTCACCAACTGGAATCCGTTCAGCCCGAACTCGCCGCTCAATCCGTTCCGGCCAGCCGAGACGCTGGCGGTCCATATCTGGAAGATCAACAGCGAGGGACTGGCGCCGGACGCGGCCGAGATCGCCGCAGGCGCATCGGCGGTGCTCGTCATCGTCGTCCTGCTGTTCAACTTTACGGCGCGCTTCATCGGCGGCTATATCCATCGCAAGTTCACAGCGAGCAAGTAAGACGAGGCTGGCATGAGAGGGGGAAGCAGCGATGTCCGACAACGGACTATCGGCACGCGACTTGAGCGTGTACTATGGCAACAAACAGGCGGTCAAGGACATTAGTCTCGACTTCGCGGCCAGGGAAGTGACGGCGCTGATCGGCCCGTCCGGCTGCGGCAAATCGACGTTCCTGCGCAGTCTGAACCGGATGAACGACCTGATCGGCGGCGCTCGGATCACCGGCGAGATCTGGATCGAGGGACAGAACATCAACGATCCGTCGGTCGATGTCGTGCTGCTGCGACAGAAGATCGGCATGGTGTGGCAACGGCCCAATCCGTTCCACAAATCGATCTACGAAAATATCGCCTTCGGGCCAAGATATCACGGCATCAAAAATAAAAAAGAGCTCGACGGGATCGTCGAAAGCTCGCTGCGCAAAGCGGCGCTCTGGGAGGAGACGAAGGATCGGCTGCATCAGTCGGCGCTCGCGCTCTCCGGCGGCCAGCAGCAGCGTCTGTGCATCGCCCGCTCGCTCGCGGTCAAGCCGAGCATCATCCTGATGGATGAGCCGGCCTCGGCGCTCGACCCGGTGTCGACGGCGAAGATCGAGGAGCTGATCGCCGAGCTGAAGCGGGACTACTGCATCATCATCGTCACGCATAACATGCACCAGGCGGCGCGGATCTCGGACAAGACGGCGTTTTTTTACATGGGCGAGCTGGTGGAGTGCGACGATACGCAGAAGATGTTCACCAACCCGTCCAAAAAACAGACCGACGACTATATCTCCGGACGCTTCGGATAAGAGAGGTGAGAGCATGCAGAGCAAATACGAGATCAAGGATCTGAAGCTGTACTACGGCGACTTCATGGCGCTCAAGGGACTGAACTTCACGATCCCCGAAAAGTCGATCACGGCGCTGATCGGCCCGTCCGGCTGCGGTAAGTCGACGTTCCTGCGGACGCTGAACCGGATGAACGATATGATCGCCGGCACGCGGGTCGAGGGCGATATCCTGCTCGCCGGCAGCAATATTTACGCCCCGGGCACGGACGTCGAGCAGCTCCGCAAGCGGGTCGGCATGGTGTTCCAACAGCCCAATCCGTTCCCCAAGTCGATCTATGAGAACGTCGCCTTCGGCCCGCGGCTCCATCTCAAGCTGCCCCGCAAGCAGCTCGACGAGGTCGTGGAGCGCAGTCTGCGCGGCGCTTCGCTGTGGGACGAGGTGAAGGACGATCTGCACAAAAACGCGATGGGTCTCTCCGGCGGCCAGCAGCAGCGGCTCTGTATCGCGCGGGCGCTGGCGGTCGACCCGGACGTGCTGCTGATGGACGAATCAACCTCGGCGCTCGACCCGATCTCGACGCTCAAGATCGAGGAGCTGGCGCAGGAGCTGAAGGAGAAGTACACCATCGTCATGGTGACGCACAACATGCATCAGGCGGCCCGCGTATCGGATCAGACGGTGTTCTTCCTGAACGGCGAGGTCATCGAGGCGGAGCAGACGGGGCAGCTGTTCTCCAACCCGTCCGACAAACGCACGGAAGAATATATCACTGGCCGCTTCGGCTGATCTGGCATGATGGAGACGAAAGCGGCAAGGACCAATATGAAGGGGTGGCCTATCAAATGATGACTATTCGCAAGGAATTCGATCTGGGGCTCCAGGAGCTGCACAATCTTATCGTCGAGCTGGGCGGCCGCGTCGAGAAGGCGCTGAGCGAGGCGATGACCGCGCTGCAGGAGGTCGACGTCGTCAAGGCAAAGGCGATCATCCGCCAGGACCCCGAGCTGAACCAACTGGAGGAGCGGATCACGGAGATCGGCTCCAAGCTGATCGCGACCCAGCAGCCGGTGGCCAAGGATCTGCGGATCATCCTGTCGGCCTTCCGGATCGCCAGCGATCTGGAGCGGATGGGCGATCTGTCGGTCGACATCGCCAAGGTCGTGCTGCGACTGGAAGGGCAAGGGCTGATCAAGCCGCTGATCGATCTGCCGCGGATGGCGGAGATCACCCAGACGATGACCTACGAGTCGATCCAGGCGTTCATCCATGAGAATGTCGATCTGGCCTACAAGGTCGGCAAGGACGACGACAGCGTCGACGCGTTGTACAGCCAGATTATCCGCGAGCTGTTCTCGCTGATGATGGAAAATCCGGCGACGATCTCGCAGGCGGTGCTGCTAAGCTTCGTCGGCCGCTATATCGAGCGGATCGCCGACCACGCGACCAACATCGGCGAGAGTGTCGTCTACCTGGTGACGGGCAAGCGTCCGGACCTCAACGTCTAGCACGTCTAGCCTCGGACGCCATGCCTGCCGCTGAGTCATGGCGGCGGGGGCGGGAGCTTCATCCGATGGCATCCGAACTGTTTGTTCCCGCTATGCGGGGGCAGACAGTTTTTTGAAATGAAGCGCTTGGGCAAAGCTGATCCGCGAGCGAGGGGATAACGGATGGAGCAGACAGAAACCGGACTTATCAATCGGAACTTGATCGAGATGATCGAAGGTCGCGCTCGCGAGGGCGGACAGCTGACGCTGCTGTTCGTCCGGCTGCCTGATCTGCGGGGCGTCGAGCCGCTGGACGCGTGGCTGCTGAGCTGCGCGGACTGCCTGTGGCGGCAGCGCTACGGGCAGGACTGCTACAGCTTGTTCTGCCGCAGCGGGGAGGCGGAGCCTTGCGTGTTCGGCGGGAACGACGCGCCGCCTCAGCTCGAGTCGGCGCGTCTGACCGAGGCAGCCGCTCGGGCGCTCGGCGGAGATGCGGCGCAGGCGTTGATCGTCGCTGTGCCGCTGCGAGTCGTCGCCGGGCAGATAGAGACGGAGGCGGCGGTCTACCAGGCAATCATAGAGGCGCAATGGTCGGCGCGCAGCGGCCGCCGGGCCTCGCGCAGCCCGCAGCCGCGACAAGCGATCAGCCGCAGCGTTGGGAGCGAGCAGGGCGGAGATTCGGCCGCAGCGAGCGAGCGGACGATGTCTGCTGCAGCTGCGACGATCGGCGAGCTGGCGGTCGCGATCTCCAGCTTCCCGCGCGGGACGGAGGTGGCGGAGATCGCCAGACTGATGGCACAGGATGCCAAGGTACATAATGTCGTCATCGTCGACGGCGAGCGGCCGGTCGGCCTGGTGATGAAGGAGAAGCTCAATCAACTGCTCGCCGGTCAGTACGGGATGCCGCTCTACTGGCGGCGGCCGATCTCGCGGATCATGGACCAGGAGCTGCTCGTCGTCGACAGCGAGATGTCGGTGGAGCAGGCGTCGCAGCTGGCGATGGCCCGGGACGACGCCAAGCTGTACGACGTCGTCGTCATCACCCGCGAGGGCCGGCTGCTCGGCGCGGCCTCGATCCGCTCGATGCTGGAGGCGGTGACGAGCCGCCGCACTGAAGCGGCCAGAGTCGCCAATCCGCTGACCGGGCTGCCAGGCAATGAGGGGATACGCCGCGAGCTGCTGCGGATGCTGGAGCGGGGACAGCCGCTCTCGATTATCTATGCCGATCTGGACTATTTCAAGTGGTTCAACGATACGTTCGGCTTCCGGCAAGGCGACGAGCTGATCCGCTATACGGCGGAGCTGCTGCAGCAGGCGGACGGTCCGCATGCCGGGCGCTACCGCTTCGTCGGTCATATCGGAGGGGACGACTTCATCGTGCTCACCGACGACCCGCAAGCACAGCTGTGGTGTCATGCGCTGCTCCGCCGCTTCGACCGGGAGGTGCGTGCGTTTTATGGCGATGCGGAGGTGACGCAGGTATCAGATCGGCACGGGCAGGCACTGGCTCGCGAGGGGGTGACGCTTTCGCTGTCGCTGATGGAGTGGGACGGCCGGACGGCGGCGACGCCGGAGTCGGTCTCTGCGCTGTCGGCCAAGCTGAAAAAGCAGGCCAAATCGGTGCCTGGCAGCATCTGCGTCGCCGTCAAGATCACAGAACAGCTGCGAAGAGAGGAAGTCAGATGATACGGCGTCAAGCAAGCATACATAACTCAGAAGAAGAAGAGGCCGCCGCACGGTACAGCATCGTCTATCTGTCCTGGCATGGAGCGGCGGGGCGCGAATGCGAGGACGAGCAGCGCTTCCTGCAAGGCTGGCCAGCGTATATCGAGCGGCGGCTGGAGACGGATGCGCTGACCGCCAAGCGGTCGGATCTGCGCTGGATCGGCGCCGATCTGTACCTCATGCTGCCGGTGCCGCAGGCGCTGGAGCCGGAGGAGTGGCTGCAGCGCCTGCGTGCGATGCAGCTGTCGCTGCAGGAGGAATATCTGAGCGAGACGCCGGGAGCGGACCCGTCGGCCTGGACGCTCCACGCCGGCATCTCTTCGCCGTACGGCCAGGCTGGCCGGGTAGACGACGCCCAGTGGTATCGGGCGTTCAAGGAGGCGATCATCGACGGTCGGACGCGGGACAGCGTCGAGCAGAGCATGCGTCGCGGGGCGCTGCGGCGTATCCTGGACGAGGGCTTGCTCTACCCGGTCTACCAGCCGATCCATGCGATCGGCGGCGGAGGCGTCTTCGGGTACGAGGCGCTGTCGCGCTGCGAGGACAACCGCTGGTTCGATGGACCGTCGGCGCTATTCGCCTACGCCGAGCAGGAGGGCGTAGTGTACAGTCTCGACCGGCTGGCGCGGGAGAAGGCGATCTCGGGCAGCGGCGGGCTCCGGCCAGAGCAAAAGATGTTCATCAACATCTCGGCCCGCATCATGCAGGACCCGCAGTTCACTCCGGGGCAGACGCTGCGCCTGCTGGAGGCGCAGGGGCTGTCGCCGAACCAGATCGTCTTCGAGCTGACGGAGCGCAGCTCTATAGATGACTTCGAGACGACCAAGCAGGTGCTGGACCACTATCGCAGTCAAGGCTACCAGATCGCGATCGACGATGCGGGGGCGGGCTATTCGTCGCTGCAATCGATCGTCGAGCTGCGGCCCGATTATATCAAGGTCGATCGCTCGCTCATCCGCGACATCCACGAGGACGAGTTCAAGGAGCATATCCTCGAGACGTTCCTGGCCTTCGCCCGCAAGATGGATATCCACGTCATCGCCGAAGGCATCGAGCTGCCGGAGGAGCTGGCCAAGCTAGAGACGATGGGCATCGATTATGCCCAGGGCTATCTGCTGGGGCGACCGGCGCGACGAATCGGCGGCTGATGATCGTCGGCACAGGAATTACCGCAAGCCCCCGCATAGCGGCGGATATTGGCTGATAGCCATGTCTACCCTGTGAGGGGGCGTTTTGTGCTATGATAGAGGGACAGACAAGTGATGAGTGAGGTGCCTTGATGGATAAATGGATGTTGATAGACGGCAACAGCATCGCCTACCGGGCGTTCTTCGCGTTGCCGCCGCTAACGAATAGCGCCGGGCAGCACACCAATGCGGTATTCGGGTTCACGACGATCCTGCTGAAGCTGATCGAGGAGGAGAAGCCGACGCATATTATGGTCGCCTTCGACGCCGGCAAGACGACGTTCCGTCATGAAGGCTACGCGGAGTACAAGGCCGGACGGGAGAAGACGCCGCCGGAGCTGTCGGGCCAGTTCCCGCTGCTCAAGGATCTGCTCACGGCTTTTGGCGTCGCCCGCTATGAGCTCGAGGGCTACGAGGCGGACGATATCATCGGCACGCTGACGCGTCTGGCGGACGAGCAGGATATCCCGACGCTCGTCGTCAGCGGCGACAAGGATATGCTGCAGCTGGCCTCGGAGCGCGTGACGGTGGCGCTGACGCGCAAGGGCGTCAGCGAGGTGGAGCGCTACGACCCGCCGGCGATCCAGGAACGGTACGGCCTGTCGCCGCTGCAGATCATCGATCTGAAGGGGCTGATGGGCGACGCCTCGGACAATATCCCCGGCATCCCGGGCGTCGGCGAGAAGACGGCGCTCAAGCTGCTGCATGAGCATGGCTCGGTGGAGGCGGTGCTGGCGGCGAGCGAGACGCTCAAGGGCAAGCTGAAGGAGCGGGTCGAGACGCATCAGGAGGACGCGCGCAAGAGCAAGGAGCTGGCGACGATCTACCGTGAGGTGCCGCTCGAGCGCGGACCGGAGGGGATGAAGTACGACGGCTACGATCCGGCGACGCTGGCAGGGGCGCTCCGCAAGCTGGAGTTCCGCTCGCTCATCGAGCGGCTGGAGCTGCCATCGGGCGCGGCGTCCGGCGATAGCGCGGAGGCGGCTGCCGAGCTGGAGGTTATCGCCGTCTCGGACTCGGCGGAGCTGGAGGCGCTGGCGGCGGAGCTGCCGCAGGTGGAGAGCCTGCTGGTGGAGGCCGTCGGCGAGAATCCGCATCAGGCGGAGCTGCTGGCGATCGCCCTCACGATCGGCGAGCGGGTATATGTCGTGCCTGCCGATGTGCTGACGGGCGAGGCTGCGACAGCGATCCGCGACTGGCTGGCTGACGAGAGTCAGGACAAGCAGGGCTACGATATGCACAAGGCGCAGCTCGCCCTCGCCTGGCGAGGCATCCCGCTGCAGGGCATCCGCTTCGACGTCCATCTGGCCGCCTATCTGCTCGATCCGACCAATCCCGATCATACGCTGAACGGGCTGACGCATCGCTACGCGCTGCCGCTCGTCGCGGCCGACGAGGATGTGTACGGCAAGGGTGCGAAGTTCAAGATACCCGAGACAGAGAAGCTCTACCCACATCTGGCGGCCAAGGCGCACGCTGTCTGCGCGATCGCCGAGATCCAGCGGCAGGAGCTGGAGAAGAGCGGCATGCACAAGCTGTATTACGAGCTGGAGCTGCCGCTGTCGTCGGTGCTCGCCGGCATGGAGCGGCAGGGCATCACGGTGCAGGCGGAGGAGCTGCACCGACTGGGCGCGGAGATCGAGAGCCGGATCGCTACGGCGATGCAGGAGGTGTACGCGCATGCGGGCACCGAGTTCAATATCGGCTCGACCAAGCAGCTCGGGGATATTCTCTTCGAGAAGCTCGGACTGCCGGTCATCAAGAAGACGAAGACCGGTTACTCGACTGATGCTGACGTGCTCGAGAAGCTGGAGCCATATCACGGCATCATCCCGTCGATCTTGCATTACCGACAGCTCACTAAGCTGCAGTCGACGTATATCGAGGGGCTGCTCAAGGAGATCCGCGAGGAGACGGGCAAGATCCATACGTACTTCCGTCAGACGATCGCCGCCACGGGGCGTCTCTCCAGCCAGTTCCCCAATCTGCAGAACATCCCGATCCGGCTCGAGGAGGGCCGCAAGATCCGCAAGGCGTTCGTGCCCTCGGAGCCTGGCTGGTCGATCCTGGCCGCCGACTACTCGCAGATCGAGCTGCGCGTGCTGGCGCATATCTCGGGCGATCCTGGCTTGAAGGAAGCGTTCATTAACAATATGGACATCCATACGAAGACGGCGATGGACGTGTTCCGCGTGTCGGAGGACCAGGTCGACAGCAATATGCGGCGTCAGGCAAAGGCCGTCAACTTCGGCATCGTCTACGGCATCAGCGATTTCGGCTTGTCGCAAAACCTGAATATTACTCGCAAGGAAGCGGAACGGTTCATCGACCAGTACTTCGATGCCTTCGAGGGGGTGCGCGCGTATATGGACAATATCGTCAAGCAAGCGCGCGAGGACGGCTATGTGACGACGCTGCTCGAGCGGCGGCGCTATCTGCCGGAGATCAAGGCGTCGAACTTCAATGTCCGCTCATTCGCCGAGCGTACGGCGATGAATACGCCGATCCAGGGCACAGCGGCCGACATCATCAAGCTGGCGATGGTCCGCATGGATGAGGAGCTGCGCGCGCGCGGACTGCGCAGCCGGATGCTGCTGCAGGTACATGACGAGCTCGTCTTCGAGGTGCCGGAGGAGGAGCTGGCGACGATGCGGGAGCTGGTGCCGCAGGTGATGGAGTCGGCGATCGAGCTGGACGTGCCGCTGCGGGCGGATGTGAGCGACGGCGCCAACTGGTATGAGACGAAGTAAGGTCGTGTCGGTTATAATGGAGATCAAGGGAGTGAATCATCATGCCGGAATTGCCGGAGGTTGAAACGGTGCGTCGCACGCTGGGGGCATTGGTCGCGGGCAAGACGATCCGGCGCGTCTCGGTGCTGCTGCCCCGCATCATCCAGCGCCCGGAGGAGCCGGAGGCTTTTGCCGCTGCGCTGGAAGGACGGACGATCCATAGCGTCGAGCGGCGCGGCAAGTTCCTGCGTCTGCTGCTGGACGGGCTGGTGCTCGTCTCGCATCTGCGGATGGAGGGACGTTATGGCGTCTACGCCGAGGAGGAGCCGATCGAGAAGCATACGCATGTCATCTTCCACTTTACGGATGGCACGGCGCTGAGATATAAGGACGTACGACAGTTCGGCACGATGCATCTGTTCGAGCCGGGACAGGAGTTCGCGCTGCCGCCGCTCAATCGGCTCGGCGTCGAGCCGCTGTCCGAGGCGTTCACGGCGAGCGAGCTGCGCCGCCTGCTCTCGGGCAAGACGACGCGGATCAAGCCGCTGCTGCTCAATCAGGAATACGTGGTCGGTCTTGGGAATATCTATGTCGATGAAGCGTTGTTCCTCTCGCGCATCCATCCGGAGCGGACGGCGGACAGCCTGACGCGGCCGGAATGGCAGCGGCTGCACGCGGCGATCCTGCAGACGCTCGGCGAGGCAGTGGAGGCAGGCGGCTCCTCGATCAAGTCCTATGTCAACGGACAGGGAGAGATGGGGATGTTCCAGCAGCAGCTGTCGGTCTATGGCAGGCAGGATCAGCCTTGTCCGAGCTGCGGCCGCATCATCGTCAAGTTCGTCGTCACCGGACGCGGCACGCATATTTGCACGCATTGCCAGCGGGCCCCGAGGGGCAGCGTTGCGCCGGTCGCGCGCAAGCGCGCCAAACGGGTTGAGGACGCCGTCCACTGACTAACGGTCGAATGAGCTGACAGAACGAAGGCTGACGGCCAAGGACATAGCGGCTATGATCGCTAGCAGCGCGGCTTACAGGGTAGCCAGAGCTGTATGCGGGATATCCGCCCAAAAAACGAATGCACCCGCCCCCCATCCTTGCATATGATGTGTAACAGACCTGGGCGCGCCTATGACGCGCCAGTGTGAGGAGGGACACATCGATGCTGGCGCATCTCATTTCGCTTGTGGTGCTTGCTTGCGCCGTCAGTTTGGATGGATTCGGGGTAGGCGTTACATACGGATTGCGCAAGATTCGCATTCCGTTGCTATCGATACTGATTATTGCGGGATGCTCGGGGCTTGTGATCGGCCTCTCGATGGTATTCGGACAATGGCTGTCGGGCTATCTGTCTCCAGTGGCCGGACAGATCATCGGGGCTGTCATCCTGATCGGCATCGGCTTGTTCGCACTCGTCCAGTTCGTCAGACGCGGGAGCGGCGAGTCGGAGGAGACGACGGAGGGGAGCGGCTCGGCTATCGTATCGGTCGAGGATGGCAGTGGGCCGTCGCTCTCGCCGACGATGGTGATGATCGTCGAGCTGAAGCGCCTCGGCATCGTCATCCATATCCTGCGCAAGCCGCAGGCGGCAGATATGGACCGCTCCGGGACGATCTCCGCTTCGGAGGCGTTATTGCTCGGCAGCGCGCTTTCGCTCGATGCATTTGGCGCGGGCCTTGGGGCTGCGCTGCTCGGATTTTCGCCACTATGGACATCGCTATTGATCGCGGCTGCGAGCGGCTGCTTCCTGCTGGTCGGACTGCGCGTCGGCTTCCGCTTCGCGACCTCCGGCCGGATGCGGGCGTTATCGCTGCTGCCGGGTGTGATCTTGATCTTAATGGGAATCTTAAAGTTGATGTAGCTGTGGGTAAGGAAGATGAGGTGAACCCTTATGATAATCGGACTGACCGGGGGCATCGCCTGCGGCAAGAGCACGGTCGCGGCGATGCTGGTCGCCCGCGGCGCCGCGCTCGTCGATGCCGACCAGGTGGCCAGGGAGGTCGTTATGCCGGGCGAGGCGGCGCTGTCCGCCGTCGTCCGGCAGTTCGGACAAGCCGTACTCGCAGACGACGGGACGCTCGATCGATCCGCGCTCGGTCAGCTCGTGTTCGGCGACCGGAAGGAGCTGAAGAAGCTCGAGGCGATCTTGCATCCGGCGATCCGCGAGCGGATGCAGGAGCGTCTGCGTCGCTACGAGGCGGAGGACCCTGCAAGACTGGCGGTCGCAGACATTCCCTTGCTGTATGAGACTGGACAAGCCGACTCGTACCCGGGTGTGCTCGTCGTCTATGTGCCGCAGTCGCTGCAGCTCGAGCGTCTGCTGGCGCGTTCGCCTGAGATGACAGAGGAGCAGGCGCGTTCGCGGATCGCGCTGCAGATGGATATTGAGGAGAAGCGCCGCCGCGCCGACTGGGTGATCGACAACAGCGGTACGCTGGCCGAGACCGAGGAGCAGGTCGCAGCGTTCCTGCGCGAGGCGGTGGCGCGATGAGGCGGCTGGCCAGATTACTGTTGCTGCTGGCGGTCGCTGTGGCTGCGATCGTGCTGTTTTTCCGTTCCGACTGGATCGAGCGGATGATGTACCCGATCCATTATGAGGACGACATCCGCGCCAGCGCGCTTAATTATAAGCTTGATCCCTACTTGCTGGCAGCGATCATCCGGTCGGAGACGAACTTCCAGACCGGACGCGAGTCGCCCAAGGGCGCTCTCGGCATTATGCAGATCATGCCGGATACGGCCGACTGGATCATCGATCAAGCCAAGTTCACCTCTGTGACGATGGAGGATGTGCATCATCGCGCCGATGTCAGCATCGAGATGGGCTCGTGGTACATCCAGTCGCTGATCCGACAGTTCGACAATAATACGACCGCTGCTGTCGCCGCCTACAACGCGGGTCCGGGCAATGTGAAGCGTTGGCTAGGCGAGAAGGTGTGGAATGGCTCGATAGAGCAGCTGGCAGACGTCCCGTTCGGCGAGACCCGGCATTATGTGAAGCGAGTATTTTATTACTATGACAAGTACAAGTCCCTGTATCCCGACATGTAACGGATGCGGACGTTCAGATTATAACAAAAGAAAGCTCTGACCGGGGCGACTGGCGCCCGCGGTCAAAGCTTTCCGATTAAGCCTTAATTATTTGTATTGACCGGCAAGCGATTGCTCAGCGATCTGTACCAGGCGGCGGGTGATGTAACCCCCGATGGAACCCGCGTCGCGAGTAGCCATGTTGCCATAGTAACCGTCTTGCGGAATCGCGATACCCAGCTCTTGTGCTACCTCGTATTTCATTTGGTCAAGAGCGGCTGTTGCTTGAGGAACTACCAGTTGATTGCTGCTGCGGTTTTGGCTCATTTGTTTCACCTCCTCGCGGTTGGTAAAAGTATTATGTGCGTTTTTCGAGAGATCATAACTGCGATTGCATGGTAATTTGTACCGATGGCGAGCAAACCCGATAGAATGGAGGGAATCACGAATATGAAATGCCCCTATTGCGACTATGCCGGCACGAAGGTGCTCGACTCCAGGCCGGCCAACGAGAACAAGTCGATCCGCAGACGCCGCGAATGCGAGCAGTGCAGCCGTCGCTTCACCACCTTCGAGATGATCGAGGAGACGCCGCTAATCGTCATCAAAAAAGACGGCAGCCGCGAGGAGTTCAGTCGCGACAAAATCCTGCGCGGACTCATCCGCGCTTGCGAGAAAAGGCCGGTATCGGTCGACCAACTCGAGGTTATCGTCTCCGAGGTCGAAAAGGAAGTGCGGACAACCGCGCAAGCCGAGGTCGACAGCTTCCAGATCGGCGAGCTGGTAATGGAGCAGCTATACCCGATCGACGAGGTTGCTTATGTGCGTTTCGCCTCGGTCTACCGTCAGTTCAAGGATATCAATATGTTCATGAAGGAGCTGACCGGGCTGCTGTCCAAGCACCCGATGGCTGACAAGGACGGTAGACAAGGCTAAGTCTTGCAGATAAGCGCGACGCCACGTTCGATTTCGAACGTGGCGCTTTTTTGACGGCCGGGACTGTGACAAAGACGCTTGGATGCAATTAGAACCCCTTGGCGATCATCAGGATAAGGACGGCGACGGGGACAAGCGTGGAGACGATGCCGAAATAGTCCCATCTGCGAGAGGCTTGGCGGAAGGCGGGAGATAGCTCGCCCGCATGTATGCCATCCTCGCTTAATCGGATCATCGCACGCTGCAATGGCAGCAGCACGGCTGACCAGATGACGCCTGTGACGCCGAACAGGATGACGGACAGCATGAGCCAGTTGAATCCGCTCGAGAATAGGTTGCCCTCATAAGCCATGATCATGCCGGAAGCGGTGACCAGGACGAGACCAGGAATCGTGAAGACGAAATCGGCGAGCATCACATTTTTTACCGCATGGTGGACGACCTCAGGCTTGCGGGTCGCTTCGGCCCGCAGCTTCCAAAAGGCGGCGGTGATGATGTTGCCGAGGAACAGGACGACGCCGAGCACATGCAGGATCAACCAGATGGTCATAGAGGCTCCTCCTTGTCGATGGGCGGATCCGTATGTCGCAGCAGGCGGCCCATATAGTCTGCGAGCTCTGCGGCGGAAAGGACGGTCGAGGCAGGCAGCAGTGAAGCGCGCATGCGCAGGCCTAGCGAGAGCATGACGAACAGCTCGGCTGTAACGGATGCGTCGACCGAGTCTTTGATGACGCCGTGCCGCTGGCCTGTGGCGATCCACTCCCGGGTGTAATGTACAGAATGATCGTGGAATTGCCGCAGCGATTCGGCGACGACCGGGTCGTCTTCCTTGCCTGCCAGGTACAAGAGAACCTTGTTTGTAATGTCGCTCGGGTCCTCCAGTTGGATCAGATTGTCGGCGATCGCTTGCATCGGTCCATCGAAGCTCGCGACCTGGTTCGCGTCCACCGCTTCGAAGAATCGCTCATTCAGCGCTTCGAGCCGCGCTTGCAGCACCCATGCGAACAACTCGTCGCGGCTTTTGACATAATGGAAGATCGCACCCTTGGAGAGGCCAGAGCGCGCCATCACATCCTGGATTGTAATGAGGTGGCAGCTTCGCTCCTCGAGCAGGGCCTGGGTCGCTTCGATTAGCTGACGGATTGTCTGCTTGCGTCGTTCTTCATTTTTCATGGGCGGGCCTCCTTGAGTCGGGAGTGATTAATCTTGAATAACCTCATTATAAAAACCGACCGACGGTTTGTAAATAGGGGGATTCGATTTTTTGTGACACACAAAAACACCCGCCATTGCTCTTGGCATGACGGGTGGGAGATAGTGGCGCCTTTTTAATGCTGCTGCGCCAGCGTGAAATCTTTCCCGGAGCAGCGCCAAGCGGGAGAAGTTAGATACAAAAGTCGCAGCTTATTTTTCGGCTGGGGCGATTTCGCTTGACAAGCGCCCATCCTTTGTGGACAGATAAGGACCTTCTACTGCCGGGGAACTTGCAGCTGGAGCGGCTTCCCTGGGCGTGTCCGCAACAATGTCTCCCACATAAGGCCCTTCTGCTACAGGAGTGGCCTCAGCAATCGGAGCGGCTTCGGTCGCTGGGCTCACTTCGGATGGTGCAGGGGAGGGGCTGTCAAACGACGGGGCAGGTACGCTCGCTGCTCCCTCGTCGCTCGGTACGAGGTATGGTTCCCCGGGCGCCGGGGCAGCTTCGGTCGCTTGGCTTTCGTCGATCGCTACGAGGTAAGGGTCCTCCGCAGCAGGGGCGACGACCTCGCTCGGCTGACTCTCGTCCCTCGGCTCTGTGCGAGGCTCCTCGCTTGCAGGAGCGGCTGAGGCTGCAGGAGCATCGGTAGCCGCTTGGTCCGATTGCGGCTTAGAGGCAGCGTCAGGGCGCGCTTGCTTATCCGGACCGAGCTCTGAAGGCTGGGACGTGTAAGGTTCAGACTTATAGTCTACAGCAGGCGCGTAGTCCGAAGCCCACACGGCAGCCGATGTTCCGACGATTCCGGCGATTAAGAGCGTACCGGACAGGATGAAGAATGTTTTTTTGCGAGCAGGCTTGCTATTCATCATAAGGGTTAATCTCCTTTTGAGTTGTTGTCCATGAGGCGATAATGACGCATATAGCGGCGTGGGCAGCTTGGCATTGGCGGCTGACACGCTTAGGATGGTCTGGCCGTATCGCTTGCGCTCGCTGGGCGACATCGGCTCGACGGCAGCTTCGTCGCAAGAGAGCTCGCTCCAGGTCTGGATATGGCGCTGCAGCATATGGACAAGCGGATTGAACCAATGCAGCGCGCTTGCGCAGAGCATGAGCGCCTTGGTCCACAGATCATGCTGCTGCAGATGGGTCAGCTCATGGCGCATCGTCATCTCCAAGTCCATGTCGGCAGGCAGCTCCCGTGGCAGGTAGAGCGTCGGACGCCATAGCCCGATGAGCAATGGCGTATGTAGCAGATCGCTGCTGTCGAGTCGGACGCGGCGACGCATCGACATCGCTGTCTGAGCGCGACGCAATGCGATCGAGGCCTCGCTATCCGGCGGTAGCGGGTTGCTGTGGCTCGCCAGTGTTCGTACGAAGCGGCGATAGCGATAGAGCTGCCGGATGGCGTAGACGAGCGCCCCGGCAAGCCAGACGATGAGCAGAACGACGGCGACAGGTGCCGGTAACAGCCAAGCAGCCGCCTGTGGCTCAGCGACCCCATATGAGGAGGCATAAGGTACCGCAGGGAGTGGCTCGGGGACGGTCAGCCAGGCGCGGACGATGCCGACCAGCCACGGCGCAGCGACAGCCAAGGGCAGGAGGTACAGGAGCAGGGCAAGACGCTGCATCCGGTAGCGCCAACGTGCGGGCACTTCGCTTAAAGGCAGCGCAGTCAGCAGCAGCGCGCAAGCGACTCCGATGCTTCCGGCGACGGTGAGCGAGATCAGCCAAGCGATGATTGTCGTCATGGCGTTACTTCTCCGAGAACCATTGCTTCAGCTCGTCGATATCCTGCTCCGAGAGCTTGTCGCCGTCGTAGAGCGCGGAGATCAGATTTTTCACCGAGCCTTGATACAAATCGTCCAGCACATGCTGCGTCTCGGACAGCTTATAAGCCTCGCGCGTCACGCGCGGTGCATATCGATTGGCGCGCCCGTCTCGGGTCGTCTCCAGCGCGCCCTTCTCGACCAGCCGGGAGAGGAACGTCGATATCGTCTGCGCCTTCCACGCCCGACCTCTGTCTGCGAAGAGCCGCAGCAGATCTGTGGAGGTCACGGGCGGCTCGCTGGCCCAGATCGCTTCCATCAATTCCAGCTCGGTATCGGATAATTTCTGTACAGAATTCATAAGCTGTATCACCTCAACGGTTCGTTATGCGTCCATAACGAGGGTATTACTACACTACGTAGTAAATATAATCTACTACAAGACGTAGTAATTAGTCAAGCGTTACATGGCTGCAAGGGAAAGATGCAACTATTCCCAACGCTGCAACGTTTGTTTTGGTAGGAACAAGTGATAGGGGAGCGTTGCCTTTTGTTAGTAGCTACTCATATGGCCGCCGCAGCGGCTTTGTATCGACTGAGCTCGGTCCGATCCTTGCCTACTCCTGTCAAGTGGGCAGCGGTGCCTGCCGTGCTTGTGCTATCTTTTGCTTCTCACTTTGCGCTCGATGCGATCCCGCATCGCGAGCTGCACATGACGGGCAATACAGCACTTGGCTTGCTAGTCATCGCTTACCTGTTCTACATCGCCTGGCGAGATCGGGATATCCTGGTACTGGCGGCCGGATTCCTCGGCGCGCTGCCGGACGTCATGTGGGTGCTTAATGTCAGTCCGGCATTTAATCAGATCCACTCCAAGCTCCATTTCCATGGCGTCCGCGTACCATTCTATATGTTGTTCGTGGAGATCGCAGGTCTGCTGGCGCTTACTGTGATGATCTATCGGAAGTCCAGACTTGGACGAGCGCGGTAGATGAAGCGAGGGCTTCGAATCGCTGGTTAAGTCGGATTGTGTTGCAGGCTGGGGTGGGGGCTCCAGCCTGTTAAGTAATGAAGTAGCGCTGGGAGTTGCGAACTTCAAAAAATAATTAATATACATGTTGACAGAAGTGTCCGAATCATGATAATATCTATTTTGTGCCCGACAAACTTAGTAACCACGGAACGTCAGCTCCAGTTACATAAGATGTAGGAAATACGGGGCCTTAGCTCAGCTGGGAGAGCGCATCGCTGGCAGCGATGAGGTCAGGGGTTCGATCCCCCTAGGCTCCATACGAACAAGAACGCCACTCATATCGAGTGGCGTTTTTCGTATGGATTGCCTAGGGGGTGATGAACCCCGAACAGGGGGTTCGCCCGCACGGACGGAGCAAAGCGGAGGAGTACGGCGTCTGAATCTACCGCCAGGATCTACTTCGTCGAGTAGTCTTCGTCAGCCAGTTAGATCAGGATTCATACATCCCCCTAGGCTCCATACGAACAAGAACGCCACTCATATCGACTGGCGTTTTTCGTGCGCTTGGCAGCGCAACCGACTAGGGAGAGAAAGACTCCTGAACACCGAAATGGCGGAGTATTAGAGATCCTTAGAGACAGAATCAAGGGTAAACTTAAAACTGCGGATTAGCCAGTTCATTGGTACGATGGGTGTTGATGTTGGTGGTCTGGTGGATTCGGATAAAGTGCTTGAGTAGGGTAAAGAGAACTAGAGTATGATGAGGCTCCTGCCACTGGTAGGAGTCTTTTGCCGTCGTAAATGGAAAAATATTCTCGATTTTTCAATAGGAATAGGATACAATAAATATATGAATATGGTGAAATAAGAAAAAATTGAGCCAGAGGTGATTCTCTTTGAAGTTAGTGAAGGTGATAATTAAAAACTTTCGTTCTTACAAGAATGAAGTGCAAATCCCTTTTGATAACTTTACAGCTCTAATTGGAAAAAATGATGTAGGAAAATCAACTGTTCTTGAAGCACTTGAGATTTTTTTTAACAACAGTTTGGTTAAAATAGAGCAGTCGGATGCATGTGTATTTAATGAAGATAAGAAAGTTGTTATTGGTTGTGTATTCGCTGAGCTTCCAGATCAAGTAGTACTTGATACGGATTCCCCTACAAGTTTCAAAGGCGAATACTTATTGAACTCACAGGGAGAACTAGAAATTCGTAAAGAATATGATTGTAATTTGAAAACACCTAAAGAAGTTGTCTATTCGTATTCGAGCCATCCAAGCATTGATGGAGCTAATGATCTAATTAAATTAAAAAATGCGGACTTAAAGAAGCGTGCACGTGAACTAGGTATTGATTTGACTGGTGTCGATCAGAGATCTAACCCTCAATTAAGAAGCGTCATTAGGAACGGCTTTCAAGACCTCCAAATAGAAGATGGATTAATCTCTTTAAATGATGACAACGCTAAAGCTGTATGGGGAAGTATTTCAAAAAAACTACCGCAATATGCACTGTTTCAGGCTGATAGACCAAGTAAAGATGATGACTCTGAGGTTCAAGATCCAATGAAGTACGCCATAAATGAGGCAATAAAGAGTGTGGAGAATGAACTCGCAAGTATAAAGGAAACGGTTCGGAATCAAGTAATCAGTGTTGCTCATAGAACATTGGACAAGCTAAAGGAAATGGATGCTGACCTTGCTAATGAATTAGAACCCCACTTTAAGGCAGAACCCAATTGGAGTGGGCTATTTAAACTTTCACTCACCAGTGATAATCAAATTCCAATAAATAAGCGGGGTAGTGGAGTTCGTAGGCTTATCTTACTCAATTTCTTCCGCGCTGAAGTCGAACGTAGGCAATCAGAAGCAGGGGCGACTAGTGTGATTTATGCAATTGAGGAACCTGAAACTGCACAGCATCCAAATAACCAGAAAATGTTGGTAGAGGCACTGACACAACTCTCGAATACAGATAACTGTCAAGTTATTACTACTACCCATGTGCCGGGGTTGGCTGGTCTACTCAATGTGGACAATCTGCGTTATATCGAAGCACAACCTGATAGAAGCAGGAGAGTTAGACATAGTGAGCCTGATGTATATAAAAGAATTGCAGAACAACTGGGGGTATTACCTGATAGTCGTGTGAAAGTTTTTATTTGTGTAGAAGGTCCTCATGATGTTCGTTTCTTAAACCATATTAGTAGAATGCTGAATAGGCAAAATCCAATTTTCCCAGAGATTGAATCTGATCCTCGAATTGCTATTTTTCATTTGGGGGGAAGCACATTAAAGGATTGGGTTAGTTCAAATTATTTAGGAGGGCTTGGGATTCCAGAAATACATATTTATGATCGTGACGAAGGAGCGATTCCGAAATATCAAGCTCAATATGAAGAAGTAAATCGACGTAAGAATGGTTCTAAAGCATTTATAACCGAAGGAAGGGAAATGGAGAACTACCTTCATCATGATGCGATAAGACAGGAATATAAATTTGAGATTTCTTTTTCTTTAACGGATGATGTACCTGAATTTGTGGCAAAAACAATGCATGAAAGTTCATCGGAAAAGCCGTGGAATGAGTTGACTGAGGAAAAACAAAAAAAGAAGATTTCAAAAGCGAAGTCCAGATTAAATAATGAAGTAGCTGCTATCATGACGTATGAACAGTTATGTCACATGGATTCTAATCGGAATGTGGAGAGTTGGCTACTAGCAGTAAAGGTTCATCTCGAACTACAAGAGTCTCAAATTTTAGCAGCTGCTACAAAAAATAAAGATGATACAGTACAATAATCAAAAATATTATATAGAGAGTGTGACTCAATTTGTATGAATGATATTTTTTTTGATGATTTCAAAAATATCATAAGAAAAGAATTTTTAAAATCAGAACAGAAGATTGAGATTGCTGTTGCTTGGATCAATTTCAAACTTTTTCAGGATATTTTTCTTGAAGTTTTAAAAAGAAATGTTGAACTCGACGTAATAGTTAATTCGGATTTCATTAATAGTAAACACCCTAAAATAGTTGATAATCTCAAAGAAAGTGGAATGAGAGTTCATCTTTTTGAAATGCCAGGTAAAAAACAATATATGCATAACAAATTTTGCGTTATAGATGGTAAAATCGCTTTGTCAGGTTCATATAATTGGACCGAGAATGCAACAAACAATAATATGGAAAACTTAATGATGACTTCAGATGCTCTAATTATTCGGAAATTGAGAGATGAATTTAATAATTTGAAATTAATGAGTCTAGAAGATTTAAAAAGACTAAAGCATGTTGATAGGTGTGGGAAATGTAAATCTCAAATTTCCTATATTTGTATTTTGGATGAGATTGACTATGAAACAGAATTGAAAATATATGAGTTATGTCAATGTGGGGAAAATGAAGTGTTTTGTGATTACTATCATTTATCCGTATATAAGAATTTAATATCAATAGGCGATCAGTATAGTGACGTGTCAGATTGGGAAGAACTAAGTCTCGTCGAACGAGAACAGCTAGATGCAACCTTTGAACATCAAATTCAAACATACCTAGGAAAGGTTGCAAAAAAGATTGAACATCCTATTCATGCTATTGGAGTTAAAACAATTTCGAGGAACAAATATTTTGATGAAGGTGATATTATAATAAGAGTACTTTGGAAAAATAGATTTGTATCAAAATTTGTTGAGGATGAATACTATGACTTTTAGTTTTTAATAGTTAAAATACACTTTCCAAACTGGCGCAAGGTGTTTAACCATGCTTTAGTCCTATATAAGAAAGTGATTCTCCGCACATTCATTGGCGGTATAGAGTCTGGTAGAGACGGCATCAAGGTTCACTTCAAACTGCGGTTAGCTAATGATTGGTACGATGTGGGTAGAGGTTGGCAAGTCTGGTGGAAAGTGCTTGAGTAAGTATATAGAACTAGATTGAGAGGAGACTCCTGCCGTTGGAAGGGGCTATTAGTTTGTCGGAATTGGGGATAATTTCTGGATTTTTCTAGCTGTAAGCGATATAATTAATATGGATATTATTACCTGTTGAGTTCTGTTTAATATATGTTAAATTCTTTTTTTGATAAGGGAGATTAGCAGATGGAGGTCACAAACGTATACCTTAAAAATGTGGCGTTTTTCGTATGGGTTGCCTAGGGGGTGATGAACCCCGAATAGGGGGTTCGCCCGCACGGACGGAGCGAAGCGGAGGAGTACGGCGTCTGAATCTACCGCCAGGATCTACTTCGTCGAGTAGGCTTCGACAGCCAGTTAGATCAGGATTCATACATCCCCCTAGGCTCCATACTTAATCGGAATCTGGGAGGCATATTAGAATAAGGTATTGAAACCCCAAATGCTATTAAATTCGGGTAAGGTATACGCGATCTAATGATCATGATAAAATAAAATTAATCGTTACGTGGGGAGGGTGAATCATGCTTTGGTCCGAAGTCAGGGAGTTGTTTCCAAATCAATTCGTATTGGTTGAAGAATTGAAGTCCCATTATGAAGACAATCAGCTTCACGTGGAGGAAGTGGCCGTGATTAAAGCAGTCGATGGCCCCCAGTCCGCTTGGAAAGAGTTGTTTTCCGCCAAAAACGATCGCTTTGTGTATCATACGTCGAAGAAAGAAATCATCGTAGAGGTAAGAGACAAGCCCATGATCAGGAAAGCACCCAAACATGAAGATTAATTATACGGATGGCCTGCTATTTTCAGAAATTACGCTCGTTCACCGCAGTCAGACGATGGTCGTTCCTCGAGTGGTAATAGATACAGGCGCTGCAGAATCCATTATATCGATCGACATAGTAGACGATTTGTTTCAGGTTTACGAACCTGAAGATCAAATTCGATTTATGGTCGGAATTGGCGGCAGGGAAGCTGCGATTCGACGGAAAATCGATCTTGTATCTTTTCATTCTTTCCATCTTGAAGATATTTCCATGGATTTTGGGCGTATTGGGGAGTACTCCGACATTAACGGTTTAATCGGGCTTGATGTTCTGATTCCCGGGAGATTCATGGTTGATTTGAATCGGATACAATTATACTCGGCATTGCAGGACAGACAGTAATTTTCCACCAGTCGGCTGCCTTATGGGTAGTGATCTCACCTCAGCCGGGATTGCGTATCGTTGGCAGCGATGAGGTCAGGGATTCGCCCGCATCATGTAACTCGACAAAAAGAAATCGCCTGGTCCTTTAAAATAAGGGCAAGGCGATTATTTATTTTGCTTAACACTTGGATGAAAGGCGGCCAATAATGGGCAATGATTATTGAATCGGCCTCAGCGATTCGATTTCTGCTTCAGAGAGTCCGCTGGCTTTTACGACAATTCCAACATCCACTCCTAAGGAAAGCATGTTCTTGGCAATCTCGATAGCTTTTTTTCTCTCGCCCTTAACCAAGCCTTCAGACATTCCCTTTTCCGTAGCCCATTCAATCATGGAAGCTTCATCATGCAAATACTTTTGCCGCTCCTCATATAAGCGGCGAGCCTCCCGATCCTTACTTAAAAACTCCAGCGTATCCATTGCCCTCTTCAAAGTGGGTTCGTTCATCTTCAGCACCTCCCAACTCGATTAAAGCAGTTCGTCATTTGACAATCAACTCCAATTCTCTTAATATATCATGCTTTCAGATTGACTTTGAAGGTGCAGCTTGACATTGGAGTCAACTCAAATGATATTCTGAATTCATGGAAAAACATTATTCTATACAAGAGGTTTCGCAGATGCTTGGGATTTCCAAGGATACGCTTCGTTATTATGATCGGATTGGGATCGTCTCGCCGTCCCGGGAAGATAATCGATACCGCAGGTATTCAAAGGAAGACCTTATCCATGTAATGAATATTCAAATCATGCAGTACGCGGACTTTTCTCTTGAGGAAATCAAGGGGAAATTTAGTTTCCGTAAGACGGAAAATATTGATCCCGCTTACTGCGAAGAGGTTTTGGCATTCCTCGATGCCAAAAACGTAGAAATACTTAAAAAGATTGATCATCTGGAAAGGGTGAGACGACTGCTCAACTTGGCAGCTGAAACGTTAAGAGACTTTAATAACGAAAGCGACCAACGGCTGGCAAAGTTCGTCCGTGAGCTTTATCAGGATATCCAAAAGAATGAAAAGGCATTTTTCAAGGAGGGCTGTAATGAACATTAGGATTAGAAATTTTTATTATCTAATTGCAGGCGTTCTTGCAATGTTGTTTGCGTTCACTCACGCATGGAACGGGCAATCTGTCGTGCTGCCGACGCTCGATATTAAGGCGATTTCTTTGAGTACCCGGACGGTATTCAACTATGTTTGGCACATCATCACGGCGGAAAATCTGGTCATCGGCATCGCATTCATTATCATGTCCTTTCAAACTGAGCGATCAAAAATACGGCTAGTCGCATGGATGATCGTCGCGATCCTGATGGTCCGACTGATGGTCATACTTGGTATAACGGCATTGCTTGACGTTTCGGCGCTTACGGATACGTTGATAGATTCGGTTGCGATCGTAATCTACATCGCCTTGATCATTCTGGGCACAAGAATGAAGAAGAAACAATAGAGGCTGTCCCCAAAAAGTCATCGCCAGATGACCTTCGGGACAGCCTTTTCGCCGATTGCTGGGCGCATGAGCTTCGAAATGCTGTGCGGCGCATGAGGAATTTATTCGCACATACCCTGTGCAAGATTTGACAACAACTGATGCAATGATATGAATTCAAATTTGAGCGAGCAAGCATTATACTCAAACCTGTAAGTGCTTTCAGCCAGTGCTTATCGCAAACACAATGATTCCACAGGGGGTTTACGAAATGAAGAAAACGGCTTCGGTGCTATTAACCGCGATTCTTTCTTTGTCTGTCGTGCTCGGTGCCTGCAGCAGTAATACCAGTCCGAGTAATAAGGGCGATACGGGGAATACGGGCAATCAAAATACGAGCAGCACGAATACGACAGGGGAAGAAGCAGCGACACCAGTCAAGCTTAGCATCCTTTCTTGGAACAATGAAAAAGAAATGACGCCCGTCCTGGACGGTTTCCAAGCGAAATATCCGCATATTACATTCGACTTTCAATTTGCCCCGCCGGTAACAGATTACATAGCGAAGCTGCAGACGATGCTGTTGTCGGATACGGCCCCTGATCTATTCATCATCGCGGCGGAAAATCGCAATGAGATTATCGATGGCGACTTTGCCCTAGATTTGACCGATGAGCCGTTCATGTCCGTGATGTTGGACAGCAACAAACCGATGGTTAGCAAGGATGGAAGGATCTACGCGTTCTCGCAAGCAGGTTGGGCAGGGGGCTTGTTTTATAACAAGAAATTATTTGCGCAGGCCGGCATCACTGAATTGCCGCAAACATGGGATGAATTCGTTCAAATGTCCCTGAAATTAAAGGATGCTGGCATTCTTCCGCTGTATGACAGAATGCATGATATTACAATTATTCACTCCGCAATGTTTGGTGCGAATGTCCTGTCGAAGGACCCATCGTTTGACGAAAAGCTCTTTAATGGCGAGACGACGTTTGCAGAGGGCTGGACCGAGGTGTTAACGATGTGGAAGGAAGGCTTGATTGACAATGGCATTCTGTCGCCGGATATGATCGGTCTGACGAGTGAGCAGGTCATGAACGAGTTTGCTCTTGAGAACGTAGCTATGGTCCCTGGCGGCCCTTGGAACATCCCGACGATTGAGGAAATTAATCCGGATATCGAGTTCGAAATTATGGGGATCCCGGGTAAGGAGCCTGGCAACACGTATTACAACGGAGCGCCTGGTGTAGGCTTTGCCGTCAATAAGAAGACCCAGCACAAAGAAGAGGCTTTGCTGTTCCTTGAATACTTGACAACGACTGAGGGGTTGAAGGAGTTCGAAGAAGGGACGGGCGGCATCATAACCGTTCATGGCTATGATACGAAAGTACACCCGGCGTACGAACCGGCCTATAGAGATGGACTGATGGAAGGGCGAATTTACTTGCCGATGGTATCGTGGAATCGCCACCAGGAAGCACTGCGACTCCAATTTTTAGTATCGTTCCAAGACATCGCGACTAAAAAAATAACGCCGGAAGAAGCTACCGCATCCCTTGATAATAAATTGAAGGAAATGGATGAATAATCAGCGAGAGGATTAAGGGGGGAGGGGGCAGCCTGCTCCCTCTCTTTAAGTCTAATCGAATTTGGAGGCAAATAAATGAACAAACTTAAACAACAGCTACAGTTCCAATCCTTTTTGCTTCCCATTCTCGTCGTGTATACCTTGTTTACCATCTATCCATTGTTGCAATCTCTTTTTTTAAGCTTTACCAACTTCGGTGGATATTCGAATATCTATGATTTTGTAGGTTTTAAAAACTATGAACGGCTATTTGTGGATGACGCTATACGTGCTTCCATCTCCTATACGCTGTTATTCACATTTGGCAAAGCTTTGCTTGTGACGGTTTTAGCCATACCGCTCGCGATAATATTGGATCAAAATTTTGTAACAAGGAATTTGCATCGGGCCATTTTTTTCTTCCCTTCCATTCCTAGTGGGTTGCTAATCGCTTATATATGGGGATTTATTCTGGCACCGATTGGATCTGGCGTACTAAACAAGATCCTCAATCAGTTGTTTAACGTCGGGGCACAGCCTTGGCTGTCAGACCCGCTGCTTGCGAAGCTGTCCACCATTTTCGTTGCTACTTGGGCGATCACAGGTTGGCATGCCGTGTTGTACTTAGCCTTTTTGCAATCGATCCCTAAGGATTATTACGAGGCGGCCTCCATCGATGGGGCGAATCGCCTTCAGCAATTCCGATATGTTACCTTGCCATTGCTCGCTCCGGCGATGACGGTTAGCGTCATGCTGCTCCTTACAGGCGGACTAAAAGTGTTTGAAATTCCATTCGCATTGACGAAGGGCGGACCTGGTTTCGAGACGTTAACCGTCACTCAGGTTATCGTGCAAAAAGGAATCACAGAGGCGCAATACGGTCTTGCATCGGCGATGTCTGTCGTATTCTTCCTCATCGTACTCGTGATCGCGATCTTCCAGGTTACCATGATGCAACGAAGGGAGCAGGACTTGTAATGACGACGACTTCTCATAAGCGCAAATGGATTCTCGACCTAGTCATGCTCCCAATCGGATTAGTTGTTTTTTTTCCGTTTTATTTAATCATTATTAACACGTTCAAAACGATGCAAGATGCCACGAGGAACCCGATAGGTCTGCCTAAAGAGTGGATACTAACGAATTACGTACAAGTTTTCGAAGAAACAGCACTCTTGCGCAGCTTTGGAAATAGCTTGACCATCACTATCTTTTCAGTAGCCCTGGTTGTGTTAATCGGCGCGATGGGGGCCTATCCAGTTGTGTTCAATGCGAATCGTATAACAAAGTTTGCTATGCTCTATTTGTTAGCCGGATTTATGATTCCATTTCAGGCGACACTTATCCCTTTGTTCCAGCTGATGACTGGTTTGAACCTCATTGATAGGCTTTACGGTCTCATTGCGCTATACTTGAATGGCTCCGTTTTTGTATTCTTCCTTATGATGGGTTATATGAGGACGATCCCGCGGGAGCTATCCGAAGCGGCGGTCATTGACGGTTGCAGTGTGTGGGGCATCTTTTGGAGGATTATATTCCCCCTCCTGAAACCGATCTCGACGACGGCTATTATTTTTCAGACGATGTGGATATGGAACGACTTTTTGGCGCCTATGCTGTTTCTCAACTCGTCCTCCAACTCAACGCTTGTTCTGCAAATTTATAGAGCGAAAGGTGAATTTACCGTGCATTGGCCGATGTTTATGACACTGACGGTCATTACCTTGCTCCCGATCTTCCTTTTCTTTATTTTCATGCAGAAGCATATCGTCAAGGGAATCGCCGCGGGTGCGGTTAAAGGCTGAGCCAAACCAAACAAAAAACAAACCTATTAACCGCCCAATCCCTTGTCACGCTTGAGGTTGAGGCGGTTTCTGTAGCTGTGAACGGTCCAAGCCGAGATCAGCTGCCAATAAAAGCATAGACATCTTCATTCTCATTTGCTATTATGTGGCCATACATAAAGAAACCGTGTTTTACAATATAAAACTAATATCGGGAGGGGATGCAATTCAACAAACCTGAAAGCGCTTCATTAACCTAATACATAAATAGATGGCTTAAAGGAAGTGCGGAATGAAGAACACGGGAATTAAATTTTTAATTCGTTCTCTAGTCGGAAATACCATTATTCGAACGATCTTGTTCTCCTATTTGGTCGTAAATATCCTGCTCTTGCTGCTGCTTGGGTTGTTATCTGTCCGCGATTCAACAGCAAGTCTTACCAGGGAAGTTACGCAGTCCAGCTATAAAGTGATGGAGCAAGCGGCACGTGGTCTGAGCTTTAATCTGGAAGAAGCTACTCGCTCGCTTGTCCTTCTGGCTGGCGATCACTCCGTTCGCAGGATGATGATACCAGGCAGGGGAATAGATATCGGAGGACGGATTCAGCATGAAAGAAATATCGCTGATGTAGCTTTCGGAGTTTCTTCTTTACAGTCTATGATTAGCGATATCTTAATCCTAGGCAAGAATGATTATGTCAACAACCTGGATGGAAGGAAGTCTCTGCAATGGGACTATTCCTTCACCGGTCAGACTTGGTTTAAGCAGGCCATTTCGGAGACAGGAAGCAAAGGCTTCATCGCGCTTGGGCTTCATATGCAGGACTATTATTTCAAGACTAATATCTCAAAATATCATCTGCCTACGTTATCTATCGCTCTTCCCGTAAAGGATTACACGCTTAAGACGATTGGTGCGGTTGTCGCTAACTTGGATATTGCCAAAATCAATGCGATGTTTGAATTAAGCTCCTATAACAATGAAAGCATCTTTATGATCGATAACGAGCAGAACATTATCGCACATCGAGAAATTACTGCAATCGGAACAAAGCTTAACTTCAAAGGCATCGAACGCATTTATCCCGGATTTTCTGGAAGCTTCATGACAGAGCTTGATGGCGATCAAACCCTTGTCATTTTTCACCCTACGGCTGTAGAAGGCTGGAGTATCGTCTCAACGATTCCAAAGTCGGTCATTAACGAACAAGCAGACTCGTTAAAATCTAATTTGATCGACTTTATTTGGTTGTGTTTGTTGCTTAATATCCTGATTTCAATCTTGATCACCGCAAAAATCTCTCTTCCCTTCGGAAGCTTGCTCTCAAACTTGGACAAAATCGGAAAAGATGACATTTATATTATTAAGAACAAGTACAAATATCGCGAGTTGGACGTAATAGGCGATAAATTTAGAGAGTTAGTCGTGCGAATCGAATCTCTGGTCAAGCAAAACTATCAAGCAGAGATTGCATTAAAAGAAGTGGAGCTTAAAACGCTGCAGTCTCAAATCAATCCGCATTTCCTTTTTAATACGCTGCAGCTGCTGCAAACCGAGATTGTTTGCGGGAATACGGAAGACTCCAACCATTTGGTGCTTTCCTTGAGCGGGCTGCTGCGGTACTCCATGAAGCAATCGGAAGAGATGGTCGAGCTGAAACAGGAGATTCAAAATGTCAAAGATTATTTGTATATTGTGAACAAGAAATATGACGATCGAATTGATATCCAATTTCATATCCCGGATGAGGACGTTTTGAAAAATAGAGTGCTGAAGCTGCTCCTCCAACCCCTTGTAGAAAATGTAGTTCTTCATGGATTTGGGGAAAATCCGCAATCCGCTAAAATGACGATTAGCGTGGTTACCGTCAAACCGGGGATTCTAATCGTGATTCATGATAATGGAAGAGGAATAGCGAAGGATCGATACCGTCAACTTGCGAGCCAATTAAACAAACAGGACTTGAAACCGGATAGCATAGGTCTATTCAACGTCAATCAACGGATTCGTTTAAAATTCGGACCGCAGTATGGATTGAAGCTCCGAAGTAAGGAAGGCGTATTCACAACGGTGTATATTGTGTTGCCTAGAAATTGATATCTTCAAGGGGGGAAGCTAGTTGAAGCTGCTTATCGTGGACGATCAAGTGTCATTGCATCGATATTTAGACAAAGTGATGGATTGGGAGGAGCTTGGACTAACAAGTGTTGAGCATGCTTATGATGGCGAGGAAGCGGCAACCATGGTCGAACAATTACACCCGGATCTGATGATCATGGATATTCATATGCCGCTATTAAACGGCATTCAATCGTTGGAGCGAATGCAAGGGTTACAAAAAATACCGCAGACGATTATCTTAAGCGCTTATGATGAATTCGAATACGCCAGGGACGCGCTTCGACTGAAAGCTTCTCAGTATTTGTTGAAACCAGTGGATGCACAATTGCTGAAAAAATCTTTAAGCGATTTAATTGAAACGTCCATATTGGCTGCCCGACAAGCCATTCTAAGCGAAATTAATCGAACGGTGTACTCTGGACAGATTGATTCAGCGTCGATCATGAACGTGCAGAAAGCATTTGAAATTCTCTCCATCGATCGTTATGCGATTTTGACCTTCGAGGATAGTCTGCACTCGGAAATGGATTATTCTTGCTTAATGCAAGGACAAACGGATATCAACAACCACTGTATCCTATGTACGAGACACCGCAACGGGCAAATCGTATTCGTGGGTGGGGGAGAAGATTTAACCGACGAACGTTTGCGTCAAATAACAGAAATTGTGATGGACCATATGGCGACATCTACTGAATCCTTGTCATTCGGAATGAGCTCGATTGCCCAAGATACCGCATACCTGCCACAATTAATTACGGAGAGTACGCAAGCCCTTCGCTCGCCCGCTTCGGGAACAAGATTCAAGCTGAGGGATGCTGTCCGTCGGATTAAAACGTATGTAGAAAACGAGTATCAAGAGGATTTGACTTTGCAGACGGTTGCCGATCGATTCGATATTGATAAGTATCAATTAAGCCGTGCGTTTAAACAGGAATTCGATATCAATTATTGGGCTTATGTCACGCAAGTGAGGATGAATAAAGCCGCGGAGCTACTCATTAGCACAAGCTTGAGGAACATACAGATCGCAGAGCATACCGGCTTTTTGGGCGAAAGCCACTTTAGCCGGGTGTTCAAAAAATACTATGGTGCTACGCCCAAGGAGTACCGTGAAACGTATACTCGTCCGATTTAATCGAATCTAGACTTGTGCAAGATTTGGCAACAACGGATGCAATGATATGAATTTAAATTTAATTGAACACCGACTATACTTTCCTTGTAAGCACTTACAAAAAAGAGCTTACCCTAGAAAAGGAAAAGGAGTTGTAGCTACATGCGCAGAATGGCGGCTCTCTTGGTTTGCTTTGCAATGTTAGCAGGTTTAGTCGTGTCGGGCCATGCGGAGGCAGCGCAAGAACCAATCGACACATGGCGGCAGGTCGACCCTGCGGATGTCCAGATTGGCAAAAGCTATCTTGTCGTGTCTGAGCACGGCGCACTATCTAACGCTCGAGCGACAATCAAAACACCTGGGGACGTCACCGGCGACACGCAGGTTGGCATGGCTTCCAAGCCTGTCACCATCGAAGGGGACCTCATTACATCTGAAGTAACAGACGACATGATCTGGCAGTTTGGCCGTGGCGCCAACACAGCGGCGGCATCTGGCGGTCTGGGTGAAGGCCCGGGCTACTATTTATTGAACAGCGCTCCCGGCGAGGGCGCAGGCAAGGAACCGCTGAGAAGAGAATCAAGCTTCAACGCCCAGCATGCGCCGCTCAACACGACGGGTGCAGCCATCAACGGCAACCAGCAGAGCATGCTGCTGCATGTGCTCGATGAAGAGGAAGGCACCGTGTCCCTGTACATATGGGGTGGGAATAACCAATGGAACTTTGCGCTGACGAGTACGGAGGACGGCTTCACCTCAAAGAGCAGGGCGGCGAACACGACGAGTGCCGCTCAGCTGCTGGAGCAGATCAATGAGACACCTGCCCTGCGGTTGTATGAGCCCAATGTGACCACCGGCGTTCAACACTCCGTCATGGTCTCAACCGGCCCGAATGGCAGTATTAGTCCATCCTCCCTGACCGGCTATGTCTGGGTCAACGATGGTGAGGACGTAACCTTCACGTTCAACCCGGCCTTCGGATTCGAAGTGGATACCGTGACGGTGAACGGCGATGAAGTGGCTGTGACAGACAACACGTACACCATTGAGAAGGTAACCGCCAGCGGCACCACGATCCACGCGACCTTCAAGGCGGCTGCAAACGCAGGAGAGCTGCCGTTCACCGTGTATAATGACATCCTCTCTGTCGGCAACGTGACGACAGCGGTTGTCATCGATCTGGGCGAAGGCAAAGCGGCTAACCTGGCTGACTTGAACGCCGATATGTTCACAGCAGCCGCCAAGAACACAAGACTGGATGGCACAACCGACATCTTCGACGGCTTACGCAATATTACGAGAGTGTATGTCAACGACGCTCCCGAGCCGCTTGGCTACATCTCGCCCGCACCGGGCTCGGATAACCTCGTCAAGGATACGCCTGCGAGCGGACGCTACATTATCGTAGAGTTTGAGTTCTGGAATGCCAACGGCTACACCTCCGGCGCAATGGTGTCGGGCAACCTGCAAAACGCCTTCTCAGCGATCCTCAATTACCGCATCAACGTGGATCGTGAGATTAAGCTGACAGACGGCTCGACGATCACGCCGAGATTCACGCAGGCAGCGGTCGTCAACCCGGCACTCGACAAGTTTGTTCCTGACAAGACGAACCCGGGCGGAACAGGGAGCATGGACATCCTGATCTCGATCGACGAGTCTTGGGAAGAGCAAGGTCCGCTTCCGTTGTTCATCTACAACCATGGCGGCGGCCGCGGCGGCCCTTCGGGGGACTTCTTCGCACCGATGGCTACCGCGAATGGCGCAGCTGTACTCTCTAAACGCCAACTGGAGAACCCTGGAAAGTACAACGCGCATATCATCGCGACGCAGAATCACTCGAACACCCAGGAAAACAATGAGGCTCTGATCGCTTACGTAGAGAAACTGGTCGAAGAGGGCAAGGTGGATCCGAATCGTGTCTACATGTCCGGCTTCTCGATGGGCAGCATGTACACGCTCGGCTTCTATAGCCGCAATCCCGAGTTCCTCGCAGCGATCGTTCCGCTTGCAGGCGGCGGCTTGCCGACTGAGGAACAGCTTAAGGCGAATCCTGAGCTCGCCAAAACGTCCATTTGGGCGCATACGCATAAAAATGACGGTGCCGGAACAACCTGGACGACGTATTTCACAACAGGCGCTGGCGCAAGCGGTTTATTTGCAAATGCCAACGTGAATGTGCTGGAAACGAACCAGGCCTTTAACTTCCCGTACTATGGTTATGAC
>Ga0160452_100259_pt1 | contig 51031 bp, 43 predicted proteins | sample HID1971I_E6MG_FD_108230 | JGI IMG/M metagenome (GOLD analysis project Ga0160452, IMG submission 108230) | Enriched millipede-associated microbial communities from UW Madison campus, WI, USA - HID1971I_E6 MG | ecosystem: Host-associated > Arthropoda: Insects > Digestive system > Unclassified ...
GCGCTTTGACTCCGAATCGCTGACGACCGCCCCTGTCGGCGGCTTCTCTTATACAGACCAAAGCCTCATTAAGGGCCTTGCCGGCAAAGCGCTGAGCGGCTATGGCACCGGCTTCGACCTTGAAGCGTTGAAGCATAAACCGGAGGTCGTCTCTGGTCAGGTAAAGTTAAACCGGATTAATTTTGTGAAGATCGTCGATATCATGGGCGACGGCGCGCAAAAGGACAGCTACGGCAACTCCATCTATGACCCGCATCCGACGACCGGTTCGGCCGGTTTTGACTTGACTGGAATCGGTGTTCTGAATAAAGCGTTCAGCGCTGCTCAAGTAGAGGTTGTCTCCCCCGACTTAGCGCATGAGGGCTTGCCATTTGTTACTAGTGTTGCGTTAACCGACGAGATGAACGCTTTTGACGCGCTACTGGCAGCCGTGGGCGAGGAGCAAGTGGCGTATTCCGAGTTTGAGGGACTGGGCGCATTCGTGACCGGACTGTTCGGACTGTCGGCTACGTACCCGGACTGGTGGATGTTCAACGTCAATGGGGAATTGTCCGAGGTAGGCGTAAGCTCGTATCTAGTGGAGGATGGCGATGAGTTGCAGTGGTCGCTCCATATCGAGCCAGAACCAGAGCCAGAGCCGGAACCTCAACCCGAAACCCCGTCAACTAACCCGCCATCCTATAGCTGGTCCCCGCCTCCCGCTGCTCCAGTGAAAGAGGAGGTCAAGGAGACGCCGGAGGAGTCGGTAACGGAAGAGCCTGCAGCGGAAGAACCGGTGACGGAACAACCTATCGAGGAGCCACGGCCTGCCGTACCGGCCTTCGTCGATCAGGCGAGCGCCTCGTCTTGGGCCCAGCATGCCGTGCTGCGTGTAGCCGAGCTTGGCATCTTTACTGGCAAGCCTTCTGGAGAAGGCGTTGTGTTCGATCCAAAGGGTACCGCGACGCGGGCCGAGTTCGCCAAGATTCTGGTTACGCTCGCGCAAAGTGAATCCGACACAGCAACCGAAGTGACCTCTGCGTTTAACGATGTATCGGCCACTGCATGGTATGCCCGTTATGTCAGCGTAGCGAAGAGCCAAGGCTGGATTACCGGCTTGGCCGATGGCTCCTTCCAGCCGTCCGCAGCAATTACTCGCCAGGATGTAGCCGTCCTGATCGCCCGCGCCTTCGGGCTGAAGCCTTCGGACGCTGCGCCGAGCTTCCGCGATGTTCAAGCAGCTTATGCCGCAGAAGCGGTGCGAGCATTGGCCGAGGCTGGCATTATGGTGGGCGACAGCGGTAACTTCCGCCCGCAGGACGTCATCACTCGCGAAGAGCTGGCTGTCGTTGCGTTGAGAGTATATGAGGCTTTTGTAGGGCCGCAATAATGTGAAAAAAAGGCGCTACCGCTCACGAATGTGGGCGGCAGCGCCTTTTTCCAGTATTCACACATCGCCCGGCCTAATAGTAACAAACCCCTCCGCCCAACAGCCTTCATCCAACTCATAGGCATCAATATGGAAACCGTCAGGATATCTGCTAAAGCCCTCCATGCTTCTCCTTAAAAATGACTATCGGAAGCTTCAGGTCAACCACCACCATTTTCCTATAATTCCAAAAGTAACTCCTATCATTTCTGCAACGATGGCTTCGCCAATCATTGATAGAATTAAGAAGAAGGTTTAACACGTGCAAATTTAACCCCCTCAAAGAAGGGAGCATTCCCGATGAAATTACTGAAAATAACGATCCTGGTCGGCATGCTGCTGCTATCCTGCCTAGCCGCATGGCTGGTCTACCTGGTAGCTCAAACTACACATACACCTGCACCCGCCACCGAAGCACGCACGTCGATGAACAGCCTCACAAATCATGATCGATACGACTCTCTCGACGAAGCCGCAGCGAGATCAGACGTTGTCGTACGTGGCAAGGTGCGGCAGGTGGATGCCTACGACTCTGTGACGGAAGAGTACCAGCTTGAGATTAAAGAAACATTTAAGGGAGAAGTAAAGACTGGAGAGGTTATCCATGTGTATGAGACGGGAGGAACACTGATTGCGGAGGAAAACTATGTGTTGTTTCTCGAACGTTCCATAGGCGGCTACTTTCCACATCCGACCTACACCTCAGGGTCCAAAGATTTTATCCTTCATATCGCCGCTAATGACAAGGTTCTTCAACAGTCCACCTCCTCCGAAGTTGCTGGGGATTGGAAGTCACTACGCGAAGATTTACAAACTACGCAGGGGATGAATTTCCCAAGAGAAGGCGCCCCTCTGGAACGAGCCGCTGTTCGGACCGATGATGTGCCGCTCCGAACATTGGCGACCGAAGCCGAGGTGGTCGCTCGGATCGAAGGTGTGGAGGTGCTGTGGGAAAACAAATATCATCGTGCGGTCACATTAAAGCTTCACGAGGTTTACCTGGATAACAGTGGGCAGGATGTATTGAACAATGCCGATGTCCAATACATCCTGCCAGCCTCCATGGAGCTTGGCGTCGAGTATTTGGCCTTCCTGTCATTCATGGACGGCTACTTCTTTACGGTATCGCAAGACAACAGTTTGGTGCCTGTAGATGATAGCAAGGCCTGGAACGAGGCAATCGAATTAACTGAACGACTTCGCTCAAGTTGAAGCCCCATCTGTGCAATCAATCATGGAGCTTGTAGCCGCCCGCTAGACTTCATCACTCGCGAAGAGCTGGCCGTCGTTGCTCTGAGAGACCGCAATAATACGAAAAGGCGCTGTCGTCACAAGTGTGGGCGGCAGCGCCTTTTGCCATTGAGTCTGAGGTTAGTAAACGAATCTGCGCTGTGCCCAGAAGCTGAACACAAAGATGGAGATTTCCGTCAGGATCTTGGCAGCCAGTAGCGGAAGGATTAGTTTTTCATTATAGAAGTACAACAACCCATAGTTCAGTAAGAGGACCAGCACGACGAGCGAGAAGTATTTGGGCAATGATTGCCGTACCTTGGAGGGTCGGCCTCTAGAGAACACATATTTCCGATTGAGGGAATAATTGAAGATCGAGCTGCACAGCCTTGCTGCAGCCACCGCCAGAAATAAATTATGCGTGATGTACTGGATAACAAATAATAATCCAAAATCAATCAGCGCCGAGACCATCGACGAAGTGCTAAACATCAGAATAGGCATGTAAATGCGGATCGAGTCTGCGAACGGACGAAAATGAGAGGAGGCATTATGATTCAGATACACTGTATCGATGAATTCCTCCGTAATCTCATACCCCTCCCTATGCGCCGTAAGCAGTATGTTCATCTCATACTCGAACCGCTCTCCGGGAATGCTACACAGCCAGTCGAGCATCGCGTAGGGGAAGCCGCGTAGACCTGTTTGCGTATCGTGTACCTTGGCGCCTGTCGTCAGCGAAAATACGGCGCGAGTCACGGAATTGCCGAAACGGCTCCGAGCAGGGACCTTGCCTGTAAAGCGGCGACTTCCAAGTACGATGCCAGGACTCGTCTGCGCGAGGAGCCGTTCAAAGACGCGCTGAATATCATGGGGCAGATGCTGGCCGTCGCTGTCCGCGCACACAACTCCGCCTTGTGGCCCGTGCTCTTTGATATGCTGGAATCCTGTTTTCAGCGCTTGCCCTTTTCCCCTATTGACAGCATGCGTCAGCACTGTGCAGCCATAGGCCTCGGCCGTCTGGAATATCCCCCGATATGCCGGTCCGCTGCCATCATCCACGATGACAATCGGACCAAGCTTAAACGTCTGCAGTTGCATCACAAGATTCAATAAACGCGCGTCCGGTTCATAGGATGGAATGAGTATCGTCATGACCCTTGTCCCTCCGTCACATACACAATGTCGCTTACGCCTCGTTCCTGATTGCGTCCTAGCGGATTATTCACTACGCGGCCCATGAAATACATCGTGGATGAGCCCCCGCCGTCGAGGTTATAAGCCTCGGTTGCGCCGAGGTCCTTCATCGTCTGGGCAAGCTCTGCCAGCGTCATGCCCCGGCTGTCATCCTGTCTGCCGTCTACCACCACAAACACATAATGATTGGGCGCAATCATCCCAATGGCTGTTCGAGGATTCGCCTTCTGAATGGAACGGTTGCCGAAGTTCGTGTCAATTTTCACGCTGCTGAAATCACTGGTGATCTCACCGTTCTGTATCAGAATCGGTCCAAAGGATAACGTATTGGTCGCCCCCTGCGCCAGTAACTCCGAAGAAGAAATTTCATTTTCGTTGTACGTTTTTATAGTGCCGTCATCGAACAGCGCCAACGCATCCCTGGTCGGTTCATCCCGATACAGCACGCCATTGCGGATGATGACGCCATCCTCACGGAATCCGTAGTAGTCTCCGTTCACCGCAAAGATCGCCTGATTCGCCTCGGCAATTTCCGATGTGTCCTCTTTAATATTTGTTCCAAAGCTGTTGTCCGCCAGCGCACTGCGCAGGCTGCTTGAATCCTTCGTCTGGACATCGGCAACATAATACGTTATTTGATCCGAGCCGGAGCCAGTCTGTATTTTTTGAATTTGGATCTGCAGACGATCGCTGGTATAGCTCCAGTCATCAAACGTTGCTTGTACCTCCTCTGCAGCGGCAGAGTTTGTAGCGGCGCTATCGGTAGTATCAATTGCCAAGCTCTCATCTGCTACGACGACCTGCACATGCCGGATCAGATAGCGGTCAGCCAGGCTGTACAGAATGCCACTAATAGCGAGCACTACAACCAGGGTAATGAGGATCCACCTGCGCTTTTTTCTCATAAGCACCCACCTCTCATCTAAGCTCTTAAGCCATGATAAGCCGCTTAGCTTAAAGAAAACTAAAACTGACTTCCACTTCCTAGCCGGTTGGGCTACAAACACAGAAAAGGCGCTATCGCACACAAGTGTGGGCGGCAGCGCCTTTTGGCAGTCGCTAATTAGCATATTATTGGTTTGTTATGGCGGGAAACGGATACTTCGAGAGAAACTGATTGTATTCCTTTAACACGTTCTTAATTTCACTTGGAGTAGAGTCCAGTCTTAGAGCTTCAGTTATACGAAGCGCTTGATTAATGGCCTCTTTTAGTCCGCTATCGTTTTGCTCTTCGATTGCAACTAAACAATAGTCCATGAATCCCTTGATGTCGGCATGGGATGGTTTAAAATACAGACCGCTATATTGCAACGTAATTATTTGTCCTTTTAGATAGTCATTCGATTTCTTCTGTTCAATATCATTCTTTATTAACGATAGTAATTGATGCTGGCTCAGCAGTATGTTTTTAATCCCCTGATGATGCATTTCATTTTCCTTGTAATTCGAACCCCACAAAAATGATAAGACGCATAATATTGCTGCTACTATGAAAATAATAATACGCTTCATTTTCCCTCCTTAAGAGAGGTCATTCTGGCATCATTCACGCGCTCCCTCATTCCCTTCCAGCCGACCGCTATAGGCGATGTCCTGCCTTACGTCATTTTGTGCATAAGTGTGTAAGAAGTGGTCCCAACGTCCGTCATGCCGTTCCCCTCAATCTTTACTGTGCAATTGAATCGAGTATAACCTCCTTCATTAAATACAATCAAGAAGAGGGTTTAGATGGCTTCTCCAAAAATCCGCTGCCCGTCATATAGGCAAAATATCGCGTAAGCAACCCCTTATCCATGTCAGGGCAGGCGATTCCTGTACCGAATAATGCGTTTTGGGTATTGGAGGAATCGAAGACCGGCATGTTTTCGTACAGCTCCCATACGGTTTTTCCCTGTTCTACATTTTCCGTCAGCAAGGGGAGGAAGGGGGTCAGCGCATGGCCTGTATGTTCGCTTGCCTGGACGACAGCATCGACCCATTCCTTATAGGGTAACTTTTCCATGGGATAACCCAATTCGTCGTTGATTTTCTGGAAGAAATCACACAGATCCATACTTTGTTGATGCGGCGGAACAAGATGATAGGCCTTGCCAAAGCTTGCCGGCGTCCGACCTATCGCGACAATCGACCGGGAGACAAAATCGACCGGAACAAATTCCTTGCGTTGATGAGGCAGATCGGCAAAGGCTCGCAACTGGACGCAGCCTTTGATGAGTCTGGCCATGTAATCCTCCGTATTGTTAATCCCGGTCTGACTGTCCCCCATGATGAACCCCGGTCGAAAAACGGTGACCGGCACTCCGCGTCTTGAAGCTTCCCATACTAGCCGTTCGGCTACCCACTTGCTTTGCGAGTATCCCATATCCTTTTGAACAGACATGAAGAAAGAGTCCAGATCGGCGTCTTCATAGACGCATTTCGTTTTACTGTCGTAGCCAGCAGGTCCAAAAACGGCTATCGTAGATAAGAAATGTACGGGCTTGGGTCTCCCTTCGCATGCAAACGCAAGGATGTTTTCCGTACCGGTTACATTCGTTTCCTTGTGTAGCGCGTAAGACTGGACATAGTTGACCTTGGCTCCATTATGATAGATGGCATCGATGTTGTAGGCGAGCTTGCGGAACTGCCCTGACGACAGTCCGAACCGAGGAAGCTCCAATTGTCCGGCAAAAGCGCGAATATAATCGAGATACCGCTCCTCCCAAAGGCTATATTTCTCCATATTGCTCTGGATTCGCTGCAAGGCATGCTGTTCGTCTCTCGCTCGCACCATACAATAGATCTGGATATCCTCATCCTCATACGCGGAGATAAGCTCCTTGATCAGATAAGCACCTAGAAAGCCTGTAGAACCGGTTAATAATACGGCCCGCTGCGCAAACGAATCCGGTTGAAACGCCTGTGACGGCCGAATCCCGTCATCCAAGCTGACATCGGCAGCAAACTCGCCCCTAACCTCTGCTGGTCCTTGCTCCAGCAATTGCATTAAGCTTTGAATCGTAGGATGCTCATAGAGCGCGGTCGAAGGAAATCGATTAGGAGCATAAGAAGGAAGGTGCTTTTGCAGCAATGGTTGCATCTGAACCACGGCCTTGGCTGCCAGCACCGAGTTGCCGCCCATCTCAAAAAAATGATCCCGGGTGCCGACCGGCTTGGTGCGCAGCAGCTCTGACCATAGATGACAAAGCGCCTCCTCCAGCGGCTGCGACGGCTCGATATAGTCAACGCCCAGATCAGGACGTTCAAAACAAAGAGCGTGCAACTTGTCGCGATCGATTTTGCCATTGTGAGTTAACGGAAAAGCTTCTCTCACAATGTAATGCGCAGGGGTCATGAATTCCGGCAGTCGCTGGCTTATAAAGGTACGAATGTCAGACAATCTGAGTTCTTTTTGAGGCTCGGGAATGAGATACGCGATCAATCGTTTGTCGCCGGCTGTTACTTCTGCAGCCGTGACGATAGCAGCTTTAATATCCGAGTGCTGGAGCAACACATTTTCAATCTCGCCCAGCTCGATGCGGAACCCCCTGATTTTGACCTGTTTATCTGCTCGACCTATGAATTCGATCTGACCATCCTGGCGCTTGCGGACCACATCGCCGGTTCTAAAATATAATTTGCCTCCTTTTTCAATAAAGCGGGATTTGTTAAGATCGTCTCGCTGCCAATACCCTTGGCAAAGGCCATCTCCCCCAACGATTAACTCGCCTGCTTGTCCCGCAGCAACGGAATCGCCATTTTTATTTATGATATCCAGGAACGTACCGGCCACAGGCTCGCCTATCGGAATCGTATTATTTTTGTCCCATGCATTCGGCAACTGATAGGTCGTTGTAAAGATGGTATTTTCTGTCGGTCCATAACCGTTAATAATTTTCGTATTCGGCAGATGTCTGAGCGCTCGATGAGCGATGGCGGGGGACATCACATCTCCACCAGAGATGATGTATCGTACAGACGCCAGGCATTGGAGATGCTCCTCCACCATTAGATTGAATAGCCCCGGCGTCAAGAATATAATCGAGACCTGTAAGGTCGAGATTGTGTTGGCCACTACATCCGGCGACAACCTGGCACGGGCAGGAACGGCCAAGGTCAATCCATTTAACAAAGCAGACCAGATCTCCAACGTGGAGGAGTCAAAAGAAATACTGGATAGAAATGCTACGATATCGGAGGACTGTAAAGACAGGAAGGATGGTTGGAAGGTAAGATGAGCGACGGCCCGATGCGGAATAAGAACGCCCTTTGGCGTGCCGGTCGTACCTGACGTATACATCATGTAGGCAGGACCGGAAGGTTCGATGTCATTCTGCGGGCGGAAGAACGGCTGTTGATGGATAATAGGAGCGGCTTCATCGATATTAATCGATTGTGCGAACAGATGCCGAACATACACATCGCTCTCGGACTGCGTCAGAAGCAAACGTATCCGGGCATCCGCTAGAATAAACCGGATACGCTCTTCGGGATAGTGCATATCTATCGGTACATAAAAGGCGCCTGTCTTAAGAATTGCAAGCATAGATATGACCAGGCCAGGGGAATGGTTCATGGCAAGACCGACCGGCTCTCCGGGAGATACTCCCAGTCGAATCAAGTAATGGGCAAGCTGATTGCTTCGACTTTCCAGTTCTGCGTAAGAAATCGATTGACTCTCGGATATCAAGGCTCGATGCTCCGGGGTCTCCATGACGCGCTTGCTGAACAGGTCGGTCATACTCAAAGAAGCCATTACAATAACCTCCTACTCATTTCTCCATGCAAGGAATATCACACGTCTCTCAAATATTCTTTGCCCTCTCGACCAGCCTCAGCTCCTCCTCGAGAATCTCAGTCATCTTGCGGACGATGCTCCGCTTGACCGGCTCCAGCATCTTGCCAGCAGCGTTGATCTTGTAGAGCATCCGCCGGACCGTCATCCAGGCGTTGGCCATCTGCCAGAAGCCGTCTGCCAGCTCGTCCAGCTCCGTCGACGGATACTGTCCGGCGATATAGCGGATCGCCTGCGCGAAGCCGACGCGGATCTCCATGAGGGCGACGAAGTTGAGATGAAAGTTCGACCGGGCAAAATCCATATACCCTCGGCTCTCCGCCTCCAGGTCCAGCCCGGCCTCGATCGCCGCGATCAAGCGCCGCATCTTATGCTGATGCTCAGGGCTGTAGTACCGCCCCAGTCTCTCCGCAAGCGCCTCTACCAGCTCGAGGTCCGAAGTTACCTGCCGCTCCGACAGCGAAAACCGCTTCACCTCGGTCACCCCCTCTTCGTACAGCGCCAGCGGGAGCCGAAGCTCCGTCAGCTGGTAGAACGGGTCGGCGCAGACAAAAGCTCCTTCCTCGGGGTCATAGCCGGTGACAAGAAAGTGGTGATGCGGGTAATGCAAGAGTCGATATCCCCAGAACCATGGGCAGCTGTACACGTCAAACGCCAGCATGACAGGCAGTCCGACCGCCACGTCTGCCTCTACATACTGCCGCAGTTCATCGCTGCTTCGCTTGCCTAGATGAGTGATGGCGATGCCGTGGAATCGCTCGAGGTCGTCCAGGTTGTCGATGTAGACCATCTCGAACCGATCGCCGATACGCTCCCCTGCAATCGTATCATCATACTCGAAGCGCCAGTTGGCGAGCTGGTACATCTCGTAGCTGTACCCTGTGTTACGCGCTATTGTCGCCAAACAATCCTCCATGCAGCAATACCCGGTATCCCCGTCGACTCTCGGTACGCGCTCGATAGCTAATTGCATCTGCGCTCCTCCTCCCGTCTCCATTATCCCGGCTTGACGAGCCGCATCATCCGATAGACGCGCTCGCCCCGTCGCATCTCCTCGTACTTGCGCGAGCCCGGCAGCGCGATAAAGTCGCCGATGTCGGCGATCGCGCTCGGGGCACCCTCCCTATCCCCATCGTCCATTCCTCTACTGCCACCGCCGCCGCTGACGGCGGCGATGCCCTGCCGGCCGGTGCGCTGGCGGGCATTCTCGTCGCAGGAGAGCAGCACATTGGCCGTGACGTCCTCGTCGCGCTCGATGACCACCCCCATCTCCTCGAGCAGTCGCAGATGTCGCGGAGCCTCCTCGGCGAGCATCAGCTCGGTGTAGAGGAAGACGCCGCCGGGCTTCAGAATGCGGTACACCTCGCGGTAGAACCGCTCACGATGCGGATAGGCATGCGCGGACTCGATGTTGAGCGCCGCATCGAAGCTCTCCGCCGCAAACGGCAACCGCTCGGCATCGCCGACGAGATAGCTGGCCTCCGGCAGACGATTGCGCGCGCTGCAAAAGGCGATGTTGGCCTCGCACAGATCCAGGCCGACGAGGAGCCGGGGCTGAAAGTAGCGGACAAGCGCCGCGCCGTTGCCGCCACGTCCGCAGCCGATATCGACAACATCGCGTCCGCGAAGATCGGCATCGCCGACGACCTCGAGCAGCAACCGCAGCGAATTGCGGTTGAGCCCATGCGCGTCGGGCGCGATAACCGCCCGCTGCGGACGACCATCCGGCACATAGCCGAAGTTAAGATAGGTAGCAAACCGCTCGACTCCGGCCAACGCAAGGCGCTCGGCGATCTCCGCATACTCCCGCTCCTCCTGCGCCTTGGCCTGCCACGTCTGCGGCTCGCGCTCAGCCTCCCGCTCGTCGCGCATCGCGATATAACGCGGATTCACCGGATAGCTGGCTCCGCATGCCCGGCAGTGGAGCCGCTCCTCCGACGGAGCCAGCTCGCCATGGCAAGCGGCGCATACCAGCATCTCCAGCAGTCGCTTCATGAGGCGTAGCTGCGATTGATCGCATACACATTGTAGTAGTCCGGGATGTTCAGATCGTCGTATGCATCGATGACGACCTCGAAGCCCTGGTCTTCGAACACCTGCCGCAGCCTCCGCAGCTGCGCATCGTCGAGGTTATGCACCTCCATGACGACCTGTCTGATCCTCGCCCAGTCGTCGCGGCCGATCCCCTCGAGCACCTCGAACTCGCTCTTCTCCACATCGATCTTCAGCAGATCGACCTGGGTCAGCTCGTAGCTGCGCATGATGTCGGCGATCGTCGTCAGCTGGCAGCGATAGACCTGCTCCTTCATCATGCGCGGCGTCATCACATGATCGACGAACCGGTTGAGCGAGCGCTCGTCGGCGAAGTCGTCGCGATAGTGGTTCAGCAGGCCGAACCGCAGGTCCTTGTCATGATCCTCGCGGTACTTGATCTGCACCGAATCGGTGGACATCGTCGGGAAGTAGGCGAACGCCGCTTCCTTGTTCTCATTGGACAGCCCGCAGTTGACGATCGTCACATCCGGCAGCCCGCTCGTGTTGAGCTTCAGGATCTCGTAGGTCGGCGGCAGCGGCTCGAAGGCATAGACGCGGCAGCCCGCGCTCTTGCTGTTCACGAACATTGTGAACATGCCGATGTTGGCGCCGACATCGAGCACCGTGCTGTTGTCCTCCAGCGCGATGCCATGGCGGAAGTACATCTCCTTGCGGAAGATCTCGTCGTACAGGAACGACGTCTCGCCTTCGTTATTCTGATACACCTCGAGCCCGTTGGGTAGCCGCTTCTTGACGATCGGCGGCGCGTCGGTCGATTGGCTGCTAACACTCATGCCGTTCACCTCTCCATCTGCTATTGGTTAATCATGATTAACTGCTGGCGCTGGCATACCGCTTGATCGCGAAGCTCCAGAACAGCCGGACCGCGATCAGGGTGAGCACCGGCGCGACGAAAATCCAGATCGACAGGAACACATCGAGCCGATCGATCAGGTAGACCGCCGGCATGTTCGTCATGAACAGCACCGGCAGTACATACAGTCCGAGCCGTCGCAGCCAGTTGGGATAGATATACATCGGCATATTGTTAAGCTCCCAGCTCTTGTCCATAATCTCCGTGATGGCGCCGGACTTGACCGTCCAGAACGCCAGGATCTGGGGCAGCAGCAGCACTGAGTAGGCGACGATGGCGCCGCTGACGATGACGCCGATATACGCTGCAATATAGAGCGGACTGGTGCTCAGCTCCAGACGCTGCCAGGCGATGACGACCATCGTGATGCCGGCGATCAGATTGGGCAGCGGCAGGGCAAAGTTGATATGGCGGAACGAGATCATAAACTGCGTCGATATCGGCTTGGTCAGGTACATATCGAGCGTGCCGTTGCGGATATGGCCAGAGAGCGCGTAGAAATTATCCATAAACAGCCCTGTATAGATGGCGATCATGAGCGTATAAGTGCCTGTGAAGATCAGCATCTGGTCCGGCGTAATGCCGTTGATCTCGATGCCAAGCCGGAACACGAACAACACGTACACGAGCTTGGTAAAAAGGAAAACGAACTCCATCGTCAGGCTGGAGTAAAAGTTGGCGCGGTACTCCATATAGCCGATCAAGCTATTTTTGGCGAACCGATAGTAGACGCGCATATGCTTCCAGATTTCTCTCACGTTATTGTCCATCGCGCTACCCTCCCACGGCCACGTATTTCTTCATCCCGGCCGCCCAGCATACCCGGGAGACGATCAGCAGCACGCCGAGCCAGACGATCTGCACGAGCAGTCCGCTGAGGATCGCCGGCTGCGCCAGACTGCCGTTGAGGATATTGACCGGGAAGAAGACGATGTACTGGAAGGGCAGCAGGCTCGAGATGCGCGTCACCGTATCGCCGAAGATGTCGAGCGGGAAGATCGCGCCGCTGAGCAGATAGACGCCCTGGTTAAACGCAATAAAAATACCCCACACCTCGGTCACGACAAAGGCGAGCGCGCTGATCGAGTAGAACAGCAAAAAATTAATGAGCATCCCGAGCACGATGCTGGCGAAAAACAGCAGCGTGCGCAGCGCCTCCAGATGGAAATCCCACACCTGCATAAAGAAAATGACCATCGCCGCCATCATCAGCAAAATAATCGCCAGCTGCACCGTCTTGCCGCCAAGAAAATTGCAGATGCGGTACGTAAAATAATGAATCGGCTGGGCGATAAACTTGCTCAGGCCGCCGGTCTTGATGTCATTGGACACCTCGCCCTCGAAGCCCGCCGAGACGAGCCGCGAGACGACGCCGGAGAACACCGAGTAGATGATCATCCGCGAATAGGTGTAGCCGTTGATCACCTCCTGGGGCGAGCTGTTGAAGACGGCTGTCCACAGGAAGCATTGCACGATGACGATAAACGTGCCGCTCAGGATGCCGAGCAGGAAGTCGGTGCGATACTCCATCTCGTTTTGGACGCCGAGCATGTACGTCCGTCGATACTTATGCCAGGCTCTCATGTCGGACCTCTTCCTTCTGGTACAAGCTCTCGATGCCTTGCTCGACCGGGATATCCTCGATGGTGAAGTCGAGGATCGGCAGCCGCTCAAGGATCAGCTTGGAGTACCGTTGCAGCTCGCGCTTGTCGACCTCGAGCACAGCGCTTGCCCCGTCATGCTTGCGGATCTCGCCGAAGCCGAGCAGCGCCTCGCGCTGCACCTCGTCGGTGAATTGCAGCTTGATGATCTTCTTCGCATTGAACAGCTCGTTGATGCGACGCAGATCGCCGTCGTAGACGGTGCGGCCCTCATTGATGATGATCGCCCGCTTGCACAGGTCCTCGATATCGGCCATATAGTGGCTCGTCAGGATGACCGTCGCTCCCGTCTGCTCGTTGTAGTGCTTCAGGAACTCGCGGATCCGCTTCTGGGAGATAAGATCGAGACCGATCGTCGGCTCGTCGAGGAAGATCACCTTGGGCCGATGGATGAGCGAGGCGATCAGCTCCATCTTCATCCGTTCACCAAGCGACAGCCGCCGCACCTGGACGTTCAGCAGCTCCTTGACATCGAGCATCTCGGTCAGCTCGTCGAGCACCTGGCGATAAGGCTTCTCGTCGAGCTCGTAGATGCATTTGTTCAGGTAGAGCGACTCGCTTGCCGGCAGGTCCCACCAGAGCTGCGACTTCTGCCCCATGACGATGGAGAATTGCATCTTGAATTCCTTTTTGCGCTCCCACGGTACGAAGCCGTTCACCGTCGCCGTGCCGCTCGTCGGGTAGAGGATGCCCGAGAGCATCTTCAGCGTCGTCGTTTTGCCGGAGCCATTGGGACCGAGGAAGCCCAGCATCTCGCCGGGCTCGATCTCAAAGGAGATGCCGCTGACCGCTTCCTTGATCAACGTCTTGCGGAACAGCAGGTTTTTTAGCGAATGCTTGAGCCCCTGTTCCTTCTTGTAGTACTGGAAGCTTTTACTTAGCTGTTCGACTCGGATCATGCTCAACTTGCGCACCTCGTTTCATATCTGTCCGTCATATCTGCATAGTCACGCTCACACGCCGTGCAGATGCAGCACGCTGCACTTGGAGCAGGCCGGCGTCAGCCGCTCGTCCATCAGCTCGCGAATCTGGCGGTACGTGTTGTTGTGCCACAGCTCCTGGACCGGGCCGTCATTCAGATTGCCGATCTCGAATTCCTTAAAAAACTTGCAGGCGATCATCGTACCGTCCGGTGTAATATCCATCCGGTTGGAGAGCGCCAGACACTTCTTGTTCATCGTGCCGCCGCCCGCCAGCTCCTGCCCGAGCACAAACGGCTCGATCTGGTCCGGCTCAAGGTTGGGCTGGTAGCGCACGAGCATCTTCCAGGTCCGGCTGTTGATCCGCTCCAGCTCCTGCAGCAGCGCCGGGATATAGTCCGGGTCCAGCTTGTAATTGAAGGCGTGCCAGCTCCGCTCGCCACGCTGCTCGCTGGCCGGCAGGAAGTCGAAGTGGCGGTCGAAGTAATCGTCCATCCCTTGCGTGCACTCGTCCGAGATGTACCAGGGGAAGCAGACCATGACCAGATCGACGCCCAGCTCCTCCAGGAATGCCAGCAGGTCGTACAGCTTGCTGGTCATCGCGTCGTTGATGACGGTGTGCACCGAGATGCGGCCGCGGAATCGCCCTTCCTCACGCAGCTGCACGAGCATGCGGATCGCGTCGATCGCCTTGCCGAACACGCCTTTGCCGCGCAGGGCGTCATTCTCCTCCTCGAAGCCGTCGAGCGCGATCAGCAGCTCCAGATTATCGGAGATGCGCAGCAGCTCCTCGATCCGCTTGGGGATGAGCACGGCGTTGGTGCAGATCGTCGTCTCGCGCGGATACTGCTCCAGCAGCTCGACGAGCCGGTCGAAGCGGCTGTAGACGAGCGGCTCGCCGCCCCAGATATAGAGTCGCGAGCGCGCTGGCTCCGTCTCGACGATCACCCGCTCCAGCAGGCCGATGTCGAGCTGCTCGCGCTGCTGCTGCAGCGTCATGTAGTGATGATAGCCGGTGTCGTTCCACTGGTAGCAATGCTTGCAGCGGAGGTTGCACTGGTTGGTCAGCTTGATGCCGACCGACTCCGGCAGCGGTGTCGCGTAGGCGGGCAGCTTCTCCTTGTTGCGCTTCGTCTCGACAGCGGTGCGGATCGTTCGCTTCAGGATCTGCAGATCCTTGGGCGTGCGTTTCACTTCCGTTTTGGGTCTCATCGCATTCCACTCCCTTCATTTTTTTCGACGTCCAGACTACCTCAAAAGAAAGCCTACGGTCACGGGATCGATTTTCCGATCGCTGTTGTCCCCAGATTTCTTGATTTTTCACCGCTTTAGCGGTTGAAATCCGGGGACAAAGGCGAACGCTTCGCTTCTACAGATTCGATCCCGTGCCTCTTCGGCTTTTTGAGGTCAGGGTGAACTTTCGATGATGCCTGGGCATCTACCAGATGATCGCGCGTACATTGACGTGGTCAGTAGATATAATACCGGGAGCAGGCGGTGCAGATCGGCAGCATGTTCTTTTTCATATAGGCGCGGTAGTCCTTATACTTGTCGCTATTCCAGATCGTCATCAGATCGTCGTCGTTCACATTGCCGAAGGTCAGATCGTAGAAGGCATGGCAGGGCGATACCTCGCCTCGGGCTGTAATCTCCGCATACGTCCAGGGCAGCGAGCAGCGATTGCGCTTGTCGGCCATCTTGCCGAATTCCCCGCCAAAGTAGTTGCGCAGATTATCCTCGTCGATCGTCTTGGGGTAGGTGATCACCTCGATGTCGCGAGAGAGGCAATGGTCCTTGACCACATGCAGCTGTCGCGTCAGCTCCGGGATATCGATCTGGCTGAACGAGCTGATGTCGCTCCATACCATGCCTCTGGCGTACGGCGCGTCATGGACGTCGAATTGCTCCCGCAGCACTTCCTTGTACTGGGCGTATTGCTCCTCCGTCGCATAGAGCTGCACCTCCATGCTGATATGATCGAGCATCGACAGGTCGAGGTGCTGGAAGAAGAACTCTTCAATGTACATATAGTTCAGCGGGGTGATGATAAACGAGACGCCCATCTTCGGATACGTCTGTCCCCTGCTCTGCCGCAGCTCATAGAGCTTCTCGATGCCGCGGATGACCTTTTTGAACACGCCTCTGCCGCGCTGCCGGTCATTGATCGCCTCCGGCCCGTCGAGCGACATCCAGATCTTGCGCGGCGCCGTCTCGACCAGCATCTCCGCATGCTGCTCCAGCAAGGTGCCGTTGGTCGGGAAGTCGGCGTAGCTGCCGTGATGCTGGATCAGCTCGAGGATGTCGCCAAGCCACGGATACAGCAGCGGCTCGCCGCCGAAGAAGTCGTAGTACGGCTTGCCGGGGCTGCAGGCGACGATCATTTTTTTGATGACCTCGGGGTCGAGCTGCGCCAGCGTTTTCTTCTGCTTGTACGGTCCCTCCAGCCCCCACTCATAACACATCTTGCAGCGCAGATTGCACTCCTCCAACAGCTGCAGCACGATCCAGCGCGGATAGCTCATCGTCTGCTGCATCGTCTCGATACTAGGACTCGTTACGCTCATCACATGACCTCCTTGGTCTTCAAGAGATTCGTAATGCGGGGTCGACGTGTACGCGGTCGCAATAGCGGTCGACATAGTCCATCCCTTCGGTCGTCCGGCTCTGTAGCGCCCGGTGCATCGTCTCCAGCGCTTCCGGTGCGTAGCCGCTCTCGCGCCAGCGTTCATAGCGCATCCCGTAGCCGAGATGCTCCCACAGCTCGGCGTTGCGCTGCTCATGGCTGCCGAACGGCTCGAGCAGGATGACCGGCGTCGCCGTCGCGAGCGAATCGATCAGCGTCCCGGCCCCCGGCTTGGCGACGATCGCCTGCGCGCTCGCGACGATATCGCCCATCCAGTGCCGGTCGTCGCGCGGCGCATGGCGGATCGTCTCGCCATCCTTTATCTCCCACAGCGGCGGGAAGCCGTGACGCCCCTCGGCGTCCTTGACCCAGGCGCACCAGTCCGTCGCATTCATCAGGTAGCGGTGTCGCGGATCAAGCGGCGACTGCGAGTCCGGATAAGCGACGATATCGAGCGCATAGCCGCTCTCGGCGAGCGCCGGTATCGTCTCGCGGTACGTCCCCATGCCCCAGCCCCCTCCATGGATGACCAGCCTGGCCTCCCGCTCCGCGTAGGGACGTCGGGAGACTGCGGGGACAGCGACCTCGCAGCGGATCTCCAGGCGGTCGGGATCGTACAGACACGCGTCGTAGTACGGCTCATTGTAACGGGGATGGTACCTTTTGAGACTCTTCCAGGAAGGCGCCAGATCGGAGTCGACATAGAGCAGGTCGGCATGGATCGGACGGGGCTGCATTCGCTCCCGGTATCGGTCGAGGATGTACACCCAGTGTCCGGACAGCGAGATGAACTCGCGGCGATCCTCCGCCTCCCAGCGGTCGAGCAGCTGCTCGACGCGCGCGTCGTCGATGCTCTTGCGGATGTCCATCGGCAGCCGCGCCGACAGATTGGCCAGGGCAAAGTCGCGGTGGTAGGCCGCCCGGCTGTCGGGGATGTGATCGATCTTCTCCTGCTCCATATAGCTCTCGAAGACGAGCACCTCGGTATCGATGCCGCGTTGCCGGAAGCCCTGCGCCACCAGCAAGCCGGGGATATAGAAGCCAAGCCCGAAGCCGGAGCAGAGGATGGTGATGCGCCGATTACCCATAATCCACTTCCCTTCTAATTAGAGGTAGTTCAATAGCCCGCTTTTGATCACGAAGTAACTCAGGTCGCGATGTCGGCTTCGAATCTTGAACGCAGTCGTAACTAAGCCTATGCTTACGAAGCTAGTTTCCTACGGAAACTCTTAGGTGCTCACGTAGCTCCCACTACGCTCCGCTCCTCATTTCCTCCTGCCCTCAACCTTCTCGGTGCTGAAAACCGAGCTTTTGAACCTTCATTGGAAAGGTCGTTCAATAGCCCGCTTTGATCACGCCCTCAGCCCGCGAAGCCCGCCAGCGTCTCGTGCACGCCGTTCATAAGCGCGTCGCGCTCGGCCGGATCGGCGATCACGTATAGATAGATCCGCCCCTTCGCCGTCTTGGCCGGAGCGCCCTGACGCGCTGCCAGACGGTGGTGGATGAACAGCGTATTGGCGCCCAGCGGCACGACGCCGCGCCCGCGCTCCGGCCGATAGAGCTGAGCCGCCTGCTCCAGCGCCGCGAGCAGCGTCTCCATCGACTGCGTCGGCGATGCCTGCACAGTCAAGGACGTCATGCTGCCGGCTGCCCCCTCCTGCTGCAGTCGGGCGTCGAGACGCTGCTTGATTAGACTCATCGACTGGCGCGCATTGATCTCGACGATCGGCACGACGCGTCCATCCTCCAGCAGCATCGAGTCGACGCATACGTCACCGTAGTAGCCGGAGCGATGCAGCTCCCGCGCCACCTCGCGCATTAGCTCGAAGTAATCGGCATCGAGCAGGATCGCCAGCAGCCGCTCATCCGCCGTAAAGGAACCCTGATAAGCGAAGCCGTTGTTGACGACCTTCTGCACCGAGATAAAACGGTAGCCGCCATCCGCGGCGATATGGAACTGGCAGGAGAAGTCCAGCGCCTTCCGCAGGAAGGGATCGACGATAAAACGGACCGTCTTGCCTTGCCCGGACTGTGAAGCGAGATGCGCAGCGATGCGGCGCAGGATCGCCTCCGATTCGATCAGCAGATTGCCCTTGCCGGAGACGCCGAACTCATCCTTGATGAGGAATGATCCCTGACCGAGCAGCTCCAGACCAAGCGCCAGCAGCTCCTCGTGCGAGTAGACGATCCGGCTGTCCGACGAGACGCCGAGCCGCCGTGCCAGCTCCAGCGAGTAAAGCTTGGAGTTGACCTGGCGAACCGTCTCCACAGCTGGACAGTCGAGCTGTAAGCGATGCGCGGCGGCGGCCTGCTCGACACCGGGGATGACGGCGAAGGGCGAGAGGCGGACGCCGTCCGGCCAGCCTGCGCCCAGCATCCGCTCAGGCAGACTGCGGGCGAGCAGGTCAAACACCGTCAACCCGTCCGCCGCATGGCCTGCGCCCTGTCCCTCCCCCTCGGTCTCGCCGTCCAGATCGGCGCGGCTCGCCGCGAACCGGAAGCCGATCTCATGCAGGTAGGCGAGATGATGAGCATCCATCCGGTAGCGGGTGACGAGCAGATCGTCCGGCTCGCAGAGCGCGAACAGCAGCTCATCCATCGCGGCGACGATGCGCTCCGCCGCCCGATCGGCAAATGCCGGCAGACGAGCCAGACCCGGATCGCGCCAAAACCGCTCCGCGTCGAACATCCCCATCGTCAGCCGCGGCGCAGTTCCCCTGTCCGCGCCATGGACGGCATGGACGCCGGCCACACTGTTCACACCGTCCACGCTATTCCCTTCATTCCTACCATTTACGGGCACGCTCATGCCGAGGCGGTGTGGCGCATCTCAGCGATATATTGACAGAAGCCCTCGACCGATGACATGAGCGCGAAGTCGAAGGTCTCAAAGTCGATCTCGACGCCAAACTGCTCCTCCACCTTCAAGATAAAGCTGATCATCTGCAGCGAGTCGAGTCCGCCGTCCTCCATAATGTCCGATTGCCCGTTCAGGCTCGACACCAGCTGCGGGTCCTCCTTCAACTCGCTAATCAGGGCGATAATTTGCTTTTCCATCATAAATCCCCCATTCCATGGATTAGTTGGCCTTGATAGTGGCGGATCGTATGCATGAGCGCCTCGCGCAGCCGCACGCTAGGCTCCCAGCCGAGCAGCTGACGCGCCCGCGCGATATCCGGCTTCCTGCGCCTCGGATCATCCTCCGGCAGCGGCCGATACTCGATCGGCGCCTGCGATCCCATCAGCTCCCGGGTCAGCCTCGCGATCTCGAGGATGCTGTACTCCTCGGGGTTGCCGAGATTGACCGGCTGTCCGTACGGGACATCCATGAGCCGCACGATCCCCTCCAGCAGGTCGTCGATATACTGGAAGCTCCGCGTCTGACTGCCGTCGCCATAGACGGTCAGCGGCTGTCCCGACTGGATCTGATGGATGAAGTTCGTAATAACGCGGCCATCCTCGAGATCCATGCGCGGACCGAACGTGTTGAAGATGCGGATGATGCGGATCGGGATGCCGTACTGCCGGCTCATCGTCGTCGTCAGCGCCTCGGCGTACCGCTTGGCCTCGTTGTAGCAGCTGCGCGCGCCGATCGGATTGACATAGCCGCAGTAACTCTCCGGCTGCGGGTGGACGTCCGGATTGCCGTAGACCTCGCTCGTCGAGGCCAGGAAAAACTGCGCCCCCTTGTCCCTCGCCAGCTCGAGCAGATGACGCGTCCCCTCGCTGTTGACGCGCAGCGTCTCGACCGGATGCCGGAGATAGCGCGGCGGACTCGCCGGACTGGCAAAATGCATGATCCAGTCCAAGTCGCCTGCGATCGGCAGCGGCTCGATGACATCATGCTCGATGAACGTAAAGCGCGAAAGCGTTCGCAAATAAGCCAGATTATCGCGTTGACCGGTCAGGAAATTATCGACGCCAATCACCTCGTGTCCGTCGTCGATCAATCGTGCCGCCAGATTCGATCCAATGAAGCCAGCGGCGCCAGTTAGGACAATTTTTATCGAACTCACCTCGCGATATGGGTTCAGTGTGTCGTGCGGCAAGCAGTCAAGCGGGATTTGAAATACGCTCATGATGGAAGGAGAAGGTGACAAAAAATACCGATGAATTAAATAGTAGATATGGAAGCAAATATAGAAGTGGTATAAAATTAGTATAGGCACGCCATCATGCGCATTCAATGCACTACGCTGCGAAAAACTTACCTATGATGCTTTTTCGGTCCGATGCTCCGGTAGTGGCCAAATGCCAAACGAGGTGGGGTGAATGATGATTCAGTTGATGAATTGCGGGTATCATTTCGTACATGAAGAGGGCCTGACCATCCATCGTCCGAAGGGCGCAGGCCATTATGTGTTTGTGTTCTTCAAAAGCCCGGTCGAGGTCATCGTCGACGGGGCAACCCTTGGCGCGGGCCATAACATGTGCATCCTGTTGCGACCAGGAGTCAGCCATTTGTACAAAGGCACGACCAAGCCATTTATCAACGACTGGTTTCATTGCGACGCCGCTGCGCTGGATGTTTTCCTTCAGGAGATCGGGTTCCCTGTGGACACATTGATCAAGATCGAGGAGCCGCATTGGCTCTCCCGCTACATTCTCGAGCTGCAGACCGCGCTTTCCCATCGCGGCCGCCTGCAGCATCACATTCTCGATTGCGAGCTGCGGGCCTTTTTTATGAAGCTGATCAGCCTGCGCGAGCGATGGGCGGCGCAAGCCTCGACGAACCGGCACTACCCTTCGTTTTCCCGCTTGCGCAGCGAGCTGTACAACAACCCCCACCAGACCTTCACGGTCGAGGCGCTGGCGACGCGACTGAATCTGAGCAAGTCTTACTTCCAGCATACGTACAAGCAGTTGTTCGGCTGCTCCGTCATGAACGATATTATCAACGCCCGCCTGGAGTACGCCAAGTATCTGCTCTCGCACTCGGGGCTGCCGATCAGCGCCATCAGCGGGATGTGCGGCTATGAGAACGACACCCACTTCATGCGTCAATTCAAAAAATTCGTCGGCACCTCGCCAGGCCGCTACAAAGCGACCAAGCAGCTCGAAGGGCCTTTCCCCCGATAATCCCCGCAATTTTATGAACGATACCGTAGGGAGAGGGAGCAACTGCTCTCTCTCTTGCTTATCTGTTCATTCGCCACCCTCTATACGGCCTATACCTCCCCTTCACATTTGCATTTTATCAACCTTCCAGAAGAAACCTTCTCGCCTCCTCTCCACTATCCATTCAGCCGGGAATGACTGGAAAGCAGCCTTTTGCGGCACAGTAACAATTAAGATCATCCGCAAGTCCCGTCCGGCATCGCATGGCGGTCTATCCGCCACCGTCCAACTTTGCAAACAGCAGGCAACAAGGATTGCTCTGTAAGCGGGACTTGCGTCCCATTATAATTCCGAGTATAGGGAGACGAAGGGAGGGGTTGGCATCTTAAGCGAACGTCACTGGGCCATGCTGACGCTGCTGCAGGAAGCGCCGGACTATGTGCCCGTGCAGCAGTTCATGCACCAGCTGCATGTCTCCAAGCGGACCGTGTATTACGACATGGACAAGCTCAATCATTGGCTCCGCTCTCAGGGGATGGAGCCGGTCCACTACGTGCGCGAGAGCGGTTATTTGCTGCCTCCGTCTACCAAGACACAGCTGGCGGAACGCCCGGGCAATGTCGAACGCACAGACTACTACCTCTCGCGCAAGGAACGCGCCGTCTGGACTGCGATGTACCTAATCAGCCGCACCGAGCCGGTGTTCCTCCACGATCTGCAGCAGCTGCTCGATGTGAGCCGCGGCACCGCCCACAAGGAGCTGAAGCGGCTCATCTCCGAGCTGAGCGAGTTCGGACTGGATGTCCAGTACAACCGCAAGCTGGGCTATATCGTCAGCGGCGACGAGACTGCCAAGCGTCAGGCTCTCTCGCACTACCTCTCCCAGGTGCTCCCGCATCTCGGACCTTCCGCTCCGGCGCTGGCGCTGCGGGAGATGCTCCAGCATCGCATAGCCGACGCTCGTCTCCCACTGCTCGCGATGGAGCAGCTCGAGCAGATCTATCGCCTCATCGGCAACCTCGAGCAGCGCGCGCATATGGAGCTGACGGACGAGACGGTGCTCAGTCTCGCCTCTCGTCTCCTGCTGTTCGCCCATCGTCTTCGCGCAGGCGAGACCGTCCGGATCGACGAGGACGAGCGCCACGCGCTCCGACAGTCGCGCTTTTACGAGTTGGCCAGTGAGCTGGCCGCACAGCTCGGCGAGCTGCTGGAGGTGAGCTTCCCCGAGGACGAGATCTGTTACCTGACCATCCATCTGCTCGGCGCCAGCGTCAACCGGATCGAGGAGCGCGACCCGGACGGCGAGACGGAGCGGCTGCGGCAAGCTACCTCCGACATGATCGACCAGTTCGAGCGTCTGGGGTGCGTGTACTTCCAGCAGCGGGAGGCGATGGAGGCTCAGCTGTATCGGCACGTGAAGCCTGCGTATTATCGGCTCAAGTACGGCTTGCATCAGGATAACCCGGCCGCCGCCCTCGTCCGCAGCAAGTATCCGGAGATCTATCGATTGACAGAGCGGGCGGCTGCGCCGCTGCAAGCGCTGCTGCCCCGCGAGATCGGTGAAGGCGAGATGGCTTATCTCGCCATGCACTTCGGCGGCTGGCTGCGCCGCGAGCATGTCCAGCCCCAGTCGCGCAGCCGTGCGCTCATCGTATGCGTCAACGGCCAGTCCGCCTCGCGGATGCTGAAGCTCCAGCTCGAGCAGCTGTTCCCGGCGATCGACTGGCTGGCGGTGCTGTCACTGCGCGAATATGAGCATTATACGCAGCCCGTCGATCTGATCTTCTCGACGGTCCCGCTGCCCGGCAGCCGCGCACCGGTGTTCGTCGTCTCGCCGATCCTGACCGATGCGGACAAGTCGGCGCTGCTCCAGCAGATCGGCCGCACCGATGCGCCGCAGCGGGCGACGGTATGGCCCGAGCGGACGACGGAGGCGATCATGCAGCTGGTGCGCAAGCATGCGGACATACGCAACGAGGAGCTGCTCGCTGAAGAGGTGCGACGTTACTTGCTGCGAGCGCGTCAGCCGTCGGCAGCCGCACGGCTGCTCTCGCTGGCCGAGCTGCTCACTCCCGAGCGGATTCGCCTTGCGCCGCGGGCAGACGACTGGCGACAGGCGATCCGCGCCGCTGCGCAGACACTCGTCGAGAGCGGCGCGATCGAGCCGCGTTATGTCGAGGCGATGATCGCCAAGGTGGAGGAGCACGGTCCCTACATCGTCCTCGCCCCCGGCATCGCGCTCGCTCATGCCAGACCGGAGGACGGCGCGTTGCAGACCGCCTTCTCGCTGCTGAAGCTCGCGACGCCTGTCGCCTTTGGCGAGGAGGCCAGACATCAGGTCACGGTCCTGTTCGTGCTCGCCAGCGCCGACGGCGAGTCGCATCTGAGGCCGCTAGCCGAGCTGTCGCGAATGCTACGCGAACCGCATAAACGAAAGGCTTTGGAAAATACTAACGTCATAGAACAAATCTTGACTTGGATAGGACAGACGGAGACCGAGCAATAGAGTGGAACAAAAACGTACGACGGAGCCCCTCCGTCAGGAAGGAGATACGCTGATGAAATTTCTCGAGTCTGGTCTGATCGCTCTCGACGTCGAGGCCCCGGACGCCGCCGCAGCCATCCGCGCTGCGGGCGGACTGCTCGTGGACGCGGGCGCGGCCGAGAGCGGTTATGTGGATGCGATGGTCGCCTCCTATGAAGAGAAAGGACCGTACTTCGTACTCGCGCCTCATATCGCGCTGCCCCACGCCAAGCCGGAGGACGGCGTGCGCGAGGCCTCGGTGGCGCTGGCACGCCTCAAGCAGCCCGTCGTCTTCGGACATGCCAAAAACGATCCCGTCTTGCTGGTGTTCGCGCTTGGCGCTTCGTCGAGCGAGGAGCATATCGCGCTGTTGCGCCGGCTGACGTCCTTGCTGAACAACCCGGCGCATGTAGAGCAACTGAAGAGCGCGTCATCGACGCAAGAGATTGAGGAGCTATTGAAGCAAGTCAACTAACAGCAAACAGGAGGCTACCAACGATGAAAATCCTATGCGTATGCGGTCTGGGTCAAGGCACGAGCCTGATCCTGCGAATGAACGTGGAAAATGTACTGAAGGATATGGGTGTGAGCGCCGACGTCGAGCATATGGACGTCTCCAGCGCCTCCGGCACTTCGGCCGACTTCATCATTACGAACAACGAGCTGGCCCAGAGTCTGCAAGGACATGCAGCCAAGATTATTATCGTCAACAACTACTTTGATCTCGAAGAAATCAAGAATAGCCTGCAGGAAGCGCTGTAGCTCATCCCTTTAACCTGCACGCAGCAAGCTGCAAGCTTAATTCGCCGTCCATACGGCCAACCAACAAGGAGGAAGCAACATGGATGTTATTTTTTGGATCGCGACGAATATTTTTGGAACTCCGGCGATTTTGCTGGGCTTTATCGTATTGCTTGGCTTGCTGCTGCAGAAAAAATCGACCAGTCAGGTTATCAGCGGCACGTTCAAAGCGATCATCGGCTTCCTGATCATCGGCGCTGGCGCCGGGGTCATCGTCAGCTCGCTATCTGTATTTGAACCGATGTGGAAAGAGGTATTCGGCTTGGAGGCCTCGTCTCTGGGACAGTTCATGGGTCAGGAGGCGTTCAACTCGAAGTTCGGCAGCGCCGTGACGCTGTCGATGTTCCTCGGCTTCCTCATCAACGTGCTGCTGGCCCGCTTCACCCGGTTCAAATATATCTATCTGACCGGCCACATGATGTTCTGGACATCGACCGTATTCGCCGGGATCGCCGTACACACGGCGGGCGGCGAGGCTTCGTTCTGGAAGCTGCTGATCATGCTCTCGGTCATCCTCGGCCTGTACTGGACGTTCCAGCCTGCCGTGACGCAGCCTTACATGCGCAAGATTACCGGCAACAACAACATCGCGCTCGGCCATACATCGGCATCGGTAGCGCTGCTCGGCGCCTGGCTCGGCCAGCTGTTCGGCAACAAGGAGAACGACTCCGAGAAGCTGAAGGTGCCTAAAGGACTGGAGTTCCTGCGCGACCCGAACGTCATCACGGCGCTCAGTATGGGGACGCTGTTCCTGATCGGCGCGATCATCCTGTCGTTCAAGGATACGCCAGGCGCCACGGCGCTGATCGCCCAGGCGGGAGATCAGAACTTCATCATCTACGCGATCATCCAATCGCTGACCTTTGCCGGCGGCATCGCCATCGTCCTGATGGGCGTACGGATGTTCATCGGCGAGCTCGTGCCAGCCTTCAACGGCATCGCCACGCGGCTCGTCCCCGGCGCGATCCCGGCGCTCGACTCGCCAGTCGTCTATCCGTATGCGCCCAACGCCGTCATCCTCGGCTTCCTCGGCGCATTCGCGGGCGCGATCCTCTGGCTCGTCGTACTCGGCGCTACCGTGTCCTACATCTTCGTGCCGACGATGATCGTCCTGTTCTTCCACGGCGCGACGGCCGGCGTGTTCGGCAATGCGACCGGCGGCGTGCGCGGCGCGCTGCTCGGCGGCTTCATGACAGCGACAGTCGTCGCCTGGGGTCAGTTCATCATGGTCCGCTACCTGATCTCTTCGACGGTGCCGGATACCGCGATGTGGGCGGCCGACTCGGATATGTTCATTCTGGGGCCGATCATTCGCTTCCTGTCGCAGCTGTTCTTTTGAGATTAGAGGCGGGCGGGACTGCGAGGAGAGGGGACTTACGATCGCTGTTGCCCCCAGATTTCTTGATTATCTAACAGCATATGCTGTTGAAATCCGGGGACAAAATGCGAACACTTCGTTTCTCCAGCCTCCCTCTCCTCTCCGTCCCTTAGCCTAATCTCAAATGCAGCTTCAACAAAAATCTCATACAGGGTAGGGGTAAGGGGGAAACACCATGAGCTTCATACGTACGCTCGATGGCGATATTGCGCCGTCGGAGCTGGGCTTCACCTATTCGCATGAGCATATCGTCTGCCGTCCCGCCTACTGGGCGGAGCGCGGCGCGGATGATCTGCTGCTCGACGATCCGGCCAAGTCGGAGCTGGATGTACGGGCATTCCAGGCGCTTGGCGGTCAGACGATCGTCGACGCCACCGCCGTCGATTACGGCCGCGATGTCCCTGCTGTCCATCAGATCTCCCAGAATACCGGGGTGAAGATCGTCGGCACCGCCGGCTTCAACAAGAGTTTCCTGTGGGACGCCGCCATCAAGGACGAGCTGAAGCCGCTGATCGGCAACTATCGCACCTACGCCGAATGGATCGAGGCCAGCACCGTCAACCAACTCGCCGACTTCATCATCCGCGAGGTCGAGGAAGGGCTCGAAGGCACGCCGTTCAAGGCCGGTCAGGTCAAGTTCGGCACCGGCTACAACCGGATCTCGCCGCTCGAGGTGAAGACGCTGCAGGCGGTCGCCCGCGCGCATCACGAGACCAAAGCGCCGGTCCATTCGCATACCGAGGTCGGCACGATGGGTCTGGAGCAGCTGGAGCTGCTGCGCCGCGAGCAGGTCGACCTGCACTACCTGAGCCTTGGCCATATGGACCGCAATCCCGACCCGTACTACCACGAGCAGATTGCCCGCAGCGGCGCCTATCTCAGCTTCGACGGTATCGGCAAGATCAAGTACGCACCGGAGAGCACGCGGATCGAGCTGATACTCTCGCTGGTGCGCAAGGGCTACGAGGATCAGATCCTCGTCAGCGGCGACACGGCGCGCAAGACGTACTACAAATATTACGATCACGGCCTCGGGCTCGAATATATTATCGGCTCCTGGGTGCCGCGCTTCATCGACGAGGCCAATCGTGCCGGATTCGACGGCCAGCGGCTGATCGACAAGTTTTTCATCCACAACCCTGCCGCTTGCTTCACGTTCAAACGTTAGGGCAACGAGACACGGGGCCAACTCCGGCCCCCCTAGCCCGAACCGGAGAGGAGTCGAACTGATGAACTATGCCGACTATACAAGCTACACCATCGGAGACGCGATCGAGCAGGCCCGCTGCGCAATCCTGCCGGTCGGCGCCGTCGAGGCGCATGGTCCGCATCTGCCGCTAGGCACGGACAATGTGCTCGCCGAACGGCTGGCGGCGCGGCTCGCCGAGCAGACCAGCAGCCTCGTGCTCCCTACCTTGCCGTATGGCCAGGTGTGGAGCTTGCAGAACTTCCCGGGCAGTCTGACGATCTCTAATGCTGCGCTCATCCAGATGCTATACGACATCGGCGAGAGCCTGTATCGTCAAGGCTTCGGCATCTACGTCATGCTGAACGGCCACCTCGGCAACGCTGCCTGCATGAAGGATGCGGCCCGCCTGCTCTATCGCGACTATCCGGCGCTGAAGGTGTACTACTTCTTCTACCCCGGCTCCAAGGAAGCGATCGCCGAGGTGCGCGAGACGCCGGCGGCACATGGGACGTACTTCCACGCTTGCGAGCTGGAGACGAGCTATATGCTCTATCTGGCCGAGGAGCAGGTCGATATGTCGCAGGCGATCCGGGATATCCCGATGCTGACGATCGAGGACGACTGCACGCCGACGCCGTGGGAGCGATTCACCTCGACGGCGGTGCTCGGCGATGCTACGCTGGCGACGCGGGATAAGGGCGAGCGGATCATCGAGGCCAGTCTGGCAGCGATGACCGAGATGCTGCTGCGGGCCAAGGCCGATCTGGCTGGCGGTGACGCTGACGGCGAGCCTCAAGACCAACCTTAATACCCTAAGTTCCTGTGGTGCATCTCCGCACCAATCGCGATGCAGAGCGGCGATGGATATTACCAGGAGTTGACGAGGGCAGATTGAGAGGAGCGATACCATTGATTCACAGTTACTTTGAAGCGATCCGCACGCTGCTGGATACCGTAGAGCGCACGCAGAGCGCCGCCATGGAGCAGGCAGCGGAGCAGGTCGCCAAGTCGATCATAGATGGCGGCATCATCCACCTGTTCGGGTGCGGGCACTCGCATATTCTGACCGAGGAAGTCTTCTACCGGGCGGGCGGTCTGGTGCCGATCCGGCCGATCTTCTATGAGCCCTTGATGCTGCATGAGGGCGCGGTCCGTTCGTCAGCGCTGGAGCGTGAGAATGGACTCGGCGAGACCTTCATGGAGGAGCAGGATATCCGGCCGGGCGAGGTGATGTTCGTGCTGTCGACCTCCGGGCGCAACCCGGTGCCCGTCGACGTCGCCCGGATCGCCAAGTCCAAAGGCGCGGTCACGATCGGCATCACCTCGCTGGCGTACTCGCAGAGCCAGCCCTCGCGACACGTCAGCGGCAAGCATCTGTACAACAGCGTCGATCTCGTCATCGACAATCACGCCGCCCCCGGCGACGCCGCGCTGCGGCATCCCGACGTGGCGGTGCCGTTCACGCCGACCTCGACGGTCATCGGCGCGACGATCCTTAACAGCATCCTCGCCCGCGCGATTGCCATCATGGCGGAGCGCGGCTACGAGCCGCCGGTGTTCCTGAGCGGCAACATCGACGGCGCAGACGCCCACAATGCAGCCTGCATCGCGCGCTATCAGGCGCGTATCCCGTTGCTCGCTTGAGCGGCGAAGCTACTGGCGCCAGCGCAAGGCGCACGCTCGGACGCTGGCAAGGGCACGCTTTGGTTCATACCCGAGCGTGCGCTCAGGCACTGACCAAGGCGCGTTTCGGCGCAAGCCACGTCGTGCTACCGCGATGACCAAGCGTACTTACGCACAGTCGCAACGTGAGCCCGGCAAAGGCGGCGGCCAATACTGCGACAAAGGCCGAGTAGGTAACTTTAAATGCAAAACTACACTTAATCATCGCTCGATTGCCCCGAACCGATGAAACAACTGCAATAGTGCATTTAAATTGGAGCGGATTCGCCTTATGCGAGATTTCCCGCTATAATAAGTGCACTTTTGCGTTTAAATGAACCAAACCCAACTAAATCCCGGGAAATAAGAGTACTTTTGCAGTTAGCGAAAGTCCGTCCCGGGATCAACTATGAAGGAGGCGGTTGTCATGGCTACGACAACGTTAACGATACAAAATGAGCAAGGCTTCCACGTCCGTCCCGCTCAACTGTTCGTGGAGAAGGCGGGACAATATGAAGCGACGATCCGGGTCACTAACGCCTCGGGCGATCAAGCCGACGGGAAAAGCATGCTGGAGCTGATGACGCTCGGGCTGGCCAAAGGCGCGCAAATAACGCTGGAGGCGGAAGGCGCCGACGCCGACGAAGCGCTCAGCGAGCTGACGCAGCTCATCGAGAGCGGCTTCGGAGAAGGCTGATGCCAGCGGCGGAGTATCGCATCCGGGGGATCGGCGTCTCCCCGGGCATCCGCATCGGCCGAGCGCTGGTGTACGGGGCTCTCGCAGAGCGCGAGGCCGAGCCGAGCCTTGGCGCAACAAGCCCGGGCGCCGGAGCAGGCGCGGGCGGAGCTGTGTCCACAGGCGGCGGGCCAAGCGTTGCGATCGGCAGCGCACCCGCTGCGGGCAGCGGGGCATCAGCCACAGGCGGCGGCGCATCAGCCACGGGTAACAGGGCAGCGGCCACAGACGGTGGCGTACCAGTCGCGGGCGACAGGGCAGCAGCCACAGACGGTGGCGCACCTTCCGCTGGCAGCGGGCCGGTAGCCACAGACGGCGGCGCAGCGCCTGACAGCCCTGCAGCGGGGGCCGGCACAGCTCCAGGAGCCGCCTCGGACGCATCGCGCGAGTCCGAGCTGGCGCTGCTCCAGCAGGCCCGGTCGCGCAGCGAGGCCGAGCTGCTGGCGCTCGCCGAGCGCACCCGCGCGACGCTCGGCGAGGAGCAGGCCGGCATCCTGAGCGGGCAGGCGAAGTTCCTCGCCGATCCGGCCTTTTACCCGCCGATGGAGAAGAAGATCCGCGAGGAGGGGATCAGCGCCAGAGAAGCGGTGCAGGCGATCGTCACCCACACCGCGGGCCGCTTCGAAGCGCTGAACAACCCGTACATGCAGGAGCGGGCAGCGGATATCCGCGACCTCGGCCAGCGGCTGCTCTCCCATCTCTCGGAGGACGGCGGCGGCGTGCGCCTGACCGATATCCGGGAGGAGGTCATCCTGGTCGCGCATGATCTGGCTCCGTCCGACACCGTCCAGCTCGACAAGCGCTACATCCTCGCCTTCGTCACCCGCGCAGGCGGCAAGACGTCGCACACCTCCCTGCTCGCCCGCTCGCTCGGCATCGCTGCGGTCGTCGGCGCCGGCGAAGCCGTCGGCGATATCGCTGATGGCGACCAACTCATCGTCGACGGCGATGAGGGCGTGATCATCGTCCAGCCTGACGCAGCGACGCTCGCAGCGTATCGTCAGCGGCAAGCGGCTGCCGAGCACGAGGCTCGGGAGCTGGAGGCCTACCTCGGCCAACCGGCGGTCAGCCGGGATGGCGTCGCGGTAGAGCTCGCCGCCAATATCGGCACCGTCCAGGAGGCCGAAGCCGCCGCCGAGCTGCAAGCGGAGGGGATCGGTCTGTACCGGACCGAGTTCCTATTCATGGAGGCCAAGCAGTTGCCGTCCGAAGAAGAGCAGACCACTGCGTACCGCGCCGTAGCGGAGCGCATGGCTGGCAAGCCCGTCATCATCCGCACGCTCGATATCGGCGGCGACAAGGCGCTGCCCTACCTGCAGCTCCCCCGAGAGGATAATCCGTTCCTCGGCTACCGTGCCATCCGCATCGGTCTCGATCGCCAGGAGCTGCTGCTGACTCAGCTGCGCGCGATCCTGCGGGCGAGCGCGTATGGTCAGCTCAAGATTATGTTCCCGATGATCTCCGGCCTGTCCGAGTGGCGGCAGGCACGGGCGCTCTACGAGCAAGCCCGGACCGAGCTGGAGTCGGAGGGCGTCGCGATCGCCGCTCCCGGCGAGCTGGAGGTCGGCATCATGATCGAGATCCCGTCGGCAGCGTTGCAGGCTGACCGGCTAGCTCGGGAGGTCGATTTTTTCAGCATCGGCACCAACGATCTGGTCCAATACACGCTCGCCGTCGACCGGATGAACGAGCATGTCGCCTATCTGTACGATTACTTCCATCCGGCCGTGCTGCAGTTGATCCGACGCGTCATCGAGGCAGCGCATCGCGAGGGCAAATGGGCCGGCATGTGCGGCGGCATGGCTGGCGACCCGCTCGCAGCCCCGCTCCTGCTCGGTCTCGGACTCGACGAATGGAGCATGGACGCAGGCGCGATCGTCCGCATCAAGCGGGCGCTCTCCTCGCTCGACAGCGGCGCGTGCCGTCAGCTCGCCGACGAGCTGCTCGCGCTTGATACGCCGGAGGAGGTACGCGCTGCACTGCTCAGACATCAGGCCGAGGCGCAGTAGCCTCCTCCAGGCCAAGCGTTGCCTTGTTTGAGCTACGCAACGCAGCGCCCGTCTGCCTCGATGGGGCTGTACCGGCAGCACCAAGCGCCGCTCGAAAAAAACAGTTGCCAAACCAAAATCTAGCTATATACTAGAACATGTCGTGTGAGACGGAAGTCCGGTGAGAATCCGGCACGGTCCCGCCACTGTGATAAGCCTCCGCAGGCTTGAGTCAGGTCGGTCTCGCGTGACGTTAGCTACCTGTTCCTTCGCGGTTAAGGCAGGGCTCGCTCGCGCATGTTCTTCGTATACTCGCTACCCGAGCCTGCTCCTTTCCACGGAGGAGGCTTTTTTTACATACTTTTTAGAGGAGAGAGGGATCAAGTCATGAAGAAGAAATGGTTGTCCGGATGTCTGGCCATGCTGCTCATGCTAGCGACATTCGGAGGTACGGGGATCGTATTCGCAGAACAGACGGAGGCCCCGGCCGCAACGGCTGACGGACTATGGACCGCCGAGATCGAGATCGTCTCGCCGGATCTCGAGCATGAGGGACTGCCCTTCGTCGCCACCGTCGAATTCGAGGAAGGCGCCAATGCCTTCGATCTGTTGCTCGCGGCTGTAGGCGAAGAGAATGTCGAGTACTCCGTCCATCCCGAGTTCGGCCCGTTCATCGAGGGCATCATGGGCCTGGAGGGCACGGCCAGCGACTGGTGGATGTTCAATGTGAACGGCGAAGCCTCGATGGTCGGAGCCGGCTCTTACCTCGTCAAGGACGGCGACACGCTGCAATGGGAGTATTTCATGGACGATTCAGCCGATTGGCAGTCGTTCGCATTCGCCGACCAGGATAAGGTATCGGCATGGGCGCAAGAGGCGACCCAGTGGCTTGGCTATTATGACATCATGTCCGGCAAGCCGTCCGGAGACAGCTTCCTGTTCGACCCGAAGGGGACGACGACCCGCGCAGAGTTCACCAAGCTGCTCGTCTCGATCCTCTATGATGATCCAGCCGGGACAGAAGCAGCCGGATTTACCGACGTCGCAGCAGGCGTCTGGTATGCCGACTATGTGAATAAGGCCAAGCTTGAGAACCTGATCGGCGGATACGCCGACAACACGTTCAAGCCAAGTGCGACGATCTCGCGTCAGGACGCAGCGGTCATCCTCGCCCGAGCCTTCGAGCTCAGCCCGTCGGCTGAAGCGCCATCGTTCGGCGATGTGACGGCTGATTATGCCAAGGACGCTATTCGTGCGATCGCCGAGGCTGGCATCATGGAGGGCTACAACGGCGCCTTCCGTCCGCAGGACTCCATCACTCGCGAGGAGCTGGCTGTCGTTACTCTGCGACTGTTCGAGGTTTTCGGAGAATAAACGAACGAACAGGCTGCATCGTCCATGGACGGTGCAGCCTGTTTTCCAAGCGAGGCTCAGCGCCCCTCTTCCATTATTGAGGGTCACTGTTTGCACTTGCTCAACGCCAATGCAGCAGCACCGTAAATACCCGCTTCGTCACCGAGCTCCGCCGGTATGACAGTCAACTCGGGGCGTCGGAACATCGGGATAACGGTCTGCTGCAGCCTGTTTGCAATTCGATCTGTCAGAAAAGCGCCCTGCTGAGAAATCGCTCCCGCAATCATTATTTTTTCGACATCCAGCGCATAGATTGCATTGGCCAGCCCTACCGCCACATGCTCCGCGTATTCATCGACAAGAGCCAAAGCATCAGGCCAACCAGCACGAGCCAACTGAAACAAACGTCGCGGGTCGCCGCCTGTTGTCCAGGCATTGTCCTTCTCCAGCTCGCTATCCCGCTTAATCAGGTTACTTCTTAGCGCAAGCACGGATGCATAGGTCTCCCAACATCCCTTACGTCCGCAAGTGCATACACGGCCATTCCGGTCAATCATCTGATGCCCGACCGCTCCTGCAAAACCTGCATCCCCACGGTAAGGTCCGCCATTCTCCCACAAACATGCGCCAATCCCTGTTCCGAGCGCCACACAAAGGAATCGCCTTAAGCCTCGCCCCGCACCCAGCCAAGCCTCGCCTCCGGCAATGGCATAAATATCATTGGCAACGACAACAGGCAAACGCGTCAGCTTCTCCATATATCCGCGAAGATCAAACCCGGTCCAACCCGGAATATTGTTCGTTGCATAAGCTACCTTCCCCATCCCGTCGAAATATCCGGCTGAACCGACGCCAACTGCGGCAATGTGCCAACCTTGTTGGGCTGCCAGTTCCGTGTAGTGCTTATAAAGCCGATGTACGCATGCAATAACCGCATGTCGGCCTTCGCCAGCCTCGGACGGGACTGTCATCTGCGAGAGCAACGCTCCGTCAGCGCCGATAATCCCGCTTTTCATATGGGTTCCGCCAATATCAAACGCCAGCACCGCGACCATCTCTCTATCCCCTTAACTCAAGCTTCTAAATTACATCTGTTTCTCTGTTCTGCCGCAGTGACAAAGGAGCGGGTCAAGAGCTGCGGACGTGTGATCGCCGAACCGATAATAACCATATGCGCTCCAAGCGCAAAGCAGCGATTCGCCTCATCGACATGCTGAATCTTCCCTTCAGCCGCCACCGGTACACCCAAATGAACGATCAGCTTTTTTAACATTTCATAATCGGGTCCTTCCTGTTGCCTGCTATAAGGCGTATATCCAGACAATGTGGTCGCAACGATATCAAAGCCAAGCCGTTCGGCCTCAAGCCCTTCCTCGTATGTCGATATGTCAGCCATCAAGACAATCTTCGGATAGCGGCTTCTGACGACCGCCACGATATCCGTCAGCCGCTCCTGATTGGGACGCGGGCGACTTGTCGCATCCATGGCGACAATCTCTGCTCCGGCTTCACATATGGCCAGCACGTCCTGCAGTGTCGGGGATATGTACACCTCCGAGTCGGCATATTCCCGCTTCCATATGCCGATCACTGGCAATCCCGTCTGTTGCCGGATCGCCCTTATATCGGCCGGACTGTTGGCGCGGATTCCAGCCGCGCCTCCATCCTTGGCCGCCTGCGCCATCGCTGCCATCATAACGGAGCCGAACAATGCTTCTCCTTCATAAGCTTGACATGAAACGACGATTTGTCCTTTCAATTGCTGGAGCATCGCCATCATTAGCCTGTTTCCTCCTATTCGATTAAAATCAAGCAAAACACACATCTTTGACAAGCGCCACTTTACGCGCCAGTTCATTGGCATCCTGGTATGGATTCCACATGCACTCTGCACAAAGCGCAGCCGGAAACCACATATGCCTCTCCCACAATCCGTTTTCCACCAACGCCTCGGCCGATACGCGGCGCGGCTTTGCCTCGTTATCGACGATGACCTTCAGCGTCTCGAGCAGCTGATGCGCATGTTGCATCCAGTACGCCTGCTGATGCTTCCACTGCTTCCGCGATCGAGCTGTCGGTACATCCAGGCTATCAATATACGATGACTTCGCATTGCCCATGACAACGACACCCTTCTGATGCTCGAAAGCAAACCAGTTGAGAAACGTGCCTCCCTTAATGACCAGTCCAAAGTCTTCCTGCTCTCCGCGAAGCCCGCTAATGCGCTTCGTATACGCCAAGGTTTCTTGCATGTTGTGCGTATCCTTCGTGTCATAGCTATACGGGAACGAACCTGCATCCTCCCAAGTTATATTGACACGAGCGTCCAAGTTCTCCAGATAGGTGTAGTGCTCCTTGATTGATGTGGCGTGAATGCCGAATTTGATCCATAAGTCAGGGTATTTCTCCAGCAATTTGCCCGCAATGTGATTGACCCATTGAACGACCAGCTCTGCGATCAGCTTGCCGCCAATCGATTGCTCTTGCGTTTCTGTAAAGGTTTGAAAATATATCCCGTCCCCATTGAGATGGGCATATTGCGTTTCGTAGGTGGAAATGACACGTTCCGTCCATTTGTCCAGCTCGACGGGATTGTTAGGATCGCAGTCTTCTCCCCATGACCAGGAGAACGACCAGATGACCTTAACGCCCCGGGAATGCGCGTATTCGGTCACTTCTTTCGCATTAACAGGCGCGAAGTCATTCCAGATTGTAATGAAATTCAGCTTCCATTTCGCCATATGATCGATATAGGCCTTATAGTCGTAAATAACATGCCCCCACGTCCAAAACCCCCGGTTTGCAATAACAGGCGCGCTGGAAGCTTCATACTCCGGCATGACTTCCGTGAAATTTTTCTTTTTCTCATACAGATCGTCCTCATTCGGATCCAAATAATAATGTTCCCAGTCATTTATCCCATACAGCACGCCATTCGCATCGGCTCCTGCCAGCACTATCATTTGCCGCTCCGGGTTGAGTGGGCTGGCAAAGACTTTTATGGTGTAACTCTCGGTTTGAACAGGAAGCTCGATATGCCCCTGCTCTGCCAGTCGACGTATCCAGCCATTCGAAGCAACCGTCCCCATAACCACGATGTTAAAGTCGCTAAGCTGTTGCGCCTCCGTATGACTGTGATGGATCGTCATTAAATAAGGCACATGGGGCTGTATAATGTTGTACAGCACCTCCAGCGCATACCGCTCTACTCCTTCATACTTGCCATGCACAATCGTCCAGCGTATCCCTTCATGCTTCACATAATCCAATTTTACGTACCTCCCTAAACTGTTGATGTCCGAGATAGCTTTAATTCAATGTCAGTTCATTGATGACAAAATGGTTCCATTGCAGGTGCGCGTCATGTATGAGAATGCGGACTGCCGTTACATCCACAACTGTTGGAAACGACACGCTGCTTGTTTCAATCGTCGCATTATTGTAGATGTAACTTATCGGCCCTGACCCTGCAACCGTGCTCCAGCTCACGCCGTCCGTTGTTACCTGCACCTCATAATCGTTAATTCCTTGGCCCAGACAGAAGTCGCAGCTTATCGCCGCCTGGCTCAGCGACCGCGGCTGATTGAAGTACACCGTTACCGATTCGGTTACTGCAGGATTGTCGGCGCTCATATAGGCTCGATTCACATCGCCGTCAATCGCGTATGAAGCGGGATAAGAGCTATTTACGCTTGTCGCCACCGCAGTCATTGCATTGGCATGCCTGGAGGGCCTCAGCTCGTTAATGACAAAATGATTCCACTGTTGGTTTGCAGCCTTAATCTGTAGACGAACCGCCTTTACTCCCGATCTCTCAGCAAAATAAACCGTCGCTTGCTCGAGCGTCGCGTCGTTATACGCATATTCAATCACACCTGAAGTGCCCGACGTCTCCCAATGGATACCGTCTGTCGACACCTGCACATCAAAATCCGTAATGCCCTGCCCCTTGCAGAAATCACAGCTTACGCTCACTTGGTTGAAAACTTGAGGTTGGTCATAATATACCGTTATATTAGCAGGCATTAGCGGGAAATCCGCACTCACGTAGGCGGTGGAAGCATTACCGTCAATGGCTGCATCGGCCGGAAACAACGGATTGATGCTGGTCGCAATGGCATATTCGTCCAGAGCAGTCAACTCGAACCGAATCGCTTGTCCGGAGAGGTAAGGTATGCTCCATGTGTCGTCGCCATTATCGACAACCGTTATCGAGCCCTCGCTCACCCACGATCCATCCTCATCGATATAGCCATGTGTAACCGACAATGGATATTCCTCCACTGTAAAAAACACGTTGGAGGCGTTGGCCGTATCGGACAGGGCATAAAAATATTCACCATCATTCACCACCATGCCTACAGACGCATCTGTACTCTGGAACGATATCTTTTTGCGAAGAAGATTTTGTTCCTCAGAATACACTCCCGGTACAGGATGATCCGTCGCAATATTATAGCCTGCCATACGGGACGGCGAAGCGGCGGCTATTATGGGAGCGATTTTGTTCATGGCAGTATTAAGGTGGCTCATGTCCACAGCCTGCGAGGTTAGCGGCGGCATCGTGCCGAGCGTCCATGTATAATGAGGCGTTGCATTGAGCAAGCCCTGGTTCCAGAACGTCCATGCATCGTTCAACTGGTATACATCATAAAAACCGCCGTTCACCAAAGCCGCAAGCGTCAGGGAAGACTGATTACTCTCCGCGCCCGAATTTTCTGCGATATAGGTGAGGTTGGATACGGCACGGTTCCGCACGCTTTGGGCAACTTCCTCCACTCGGGACGCGTACAGGCTTGGCCCCGTGAAGTCGATGTAAGGAGCATGGAGCTTGTAGTCCACATCTCCCGCCTTCAAGGAAGCCAGATTGACCCGCGTCGCCACCACATAATCGGACTCCTTCACCTCGCGCGCCAAATCATTCAAAACGCTGATCCATTCCATCTTGTTGCTCTCATAGTCATAAGCCAGATTAGGCTCATTGTTGACCTGGAACAGCACAACCCGGTGATTAGTGTCATATGCGGCTAAATGATCGAACAGCGCTCGAACGGCTTGCCGCTCCCAGGCAAACAGTTCGACAGCCTCTGCCCGCTGCGACGGCAAATGAGGCGTGTTGGCTCCTGAGCCGATTCCGTTGCCGTTGTTCCAATACTTGTCGTGGTCTTGCAAATAGGGAGGTACGTTGGTGTTCCATCCATAGTCGTAACCGGTTAAAACGCCGCCACCGCCGACATTCGTTCCAAACCACAACACATCAATATACAGATCGTATTTATTCGCCCAATCGACATATTGATCCACAATCGTCCAATCGTAAACGCCAGGCGTATGAGTTGATTCGATGTCCAACCAGCTCAACTGCTGCTGGATAACCTTATAGCCGATGCCTTGCGTTTTTTCATACACATTTTCCAGCCAGCTCAGCGGCAGCGGTGTCGCGTACGGTGAATATGGCGGGCCGTCGCTTGCGTATCTGCCTTTCAAATGTGTCGTTCCTACATTTTGAATGCCCAAGTACAAGAGTGGTTTGCCGTCCTTCTCCACATAATATTTGCCTTCGGGGCTCTGAACGACCTTGGAAACAATGGTTTGTGCGGATACCTGGCTTGATGCAACAAACATCATCCCTACCATTATGAGCAGCATACACAGGACCGATGTAGCCGTTTTTCTGAATCCGACTTTGTACACGTACAATCACCTCGCATCAGAGTTGGAAAATTGGACTACTTATCCTTTGACACCGGAGCTGGCTACACTAGCCACGAACTGACGTTGGAAGATAAAGAATAACAGCATAACAGGCGCCATCGCTGTAACACTCGCCGGAATCAAGGCCGATATCTTCACGGAGTTATCCGAAGATTTGGCGAGCAAAGTGAGCGTCAGCGGCAACGTTCTCATCTGATCGGACAATACGACAATGTTTGCCCAGGCAAATTCATTCCAAATAAAGGAGAACGCCATGATGCCCAGCGCTGCAATGGCAGGCTTCAACAAAGGAAGGGCCATCTGAAAAAAAATGCGATATTCGGAGCAGCCGTCGATGCGCGCCGATTCCAATATTTCATCCGGGATCGCGCGGGCAAACTGCATCATCATAAACACCCCGAACCCACTGAAGAAAAACGGCACAGCCAGACCAAGCCAGGAATTGACCAGCCCCAACGACTTCACAACATTGAATACGGGCAAAAAGGTAATTTCCTGCGGCAACATCATCGTGGCCAAAATAAAAATGATCAACGCCGCTTTAAATTCAAACGAATATTTCACAATGACATAGCCGCTAATGGTATTAAAAAACAAATGAAAAAAGAGCATTATTACAGAAACAATGACCGAATTTCGGAGCGCCTGTCCTACATACCCTACCTCCCAGGCGTGCATGTAGTTATCCAACGATAGACGCTCCGGGATCCAGTGGAACGGCACTTTGAAAATTTCGCCCGGCCCCTGGAAGGAGGCTGAGACAAGCCACAATACAGGGGATAACAGAAACAGCGCTACCGCCACCATCCCCAGAAAATAAGCGACATCGAGCAAGCTTTTTGGTTGTGGTTGATTCATGCTGCTCCTCCCTACTCGGAGAAAAATTTCGTCAGCTTTAATTGCAGCAGGGCTATGATCATCGTGATTAAAAAAATAACGATTCCAATAACCGAAGCATAACCGACATTGCGTGACATAAAGCCCTGATCAAACATATACATCAATATCGTCTCGGTCGAGCGATACGGTCCGCCATTCGTCAATATCACGACCGACGGGTAGGTTTTTAAATAGTTGGAAATTGCGATAATCGAGGCAAACACAATGATCGGCTTCAGTTGCGGCAGTGTAATTCGAAAAAACAACTGCCATGTATTCGCGCCATCGATCTTCCCCGCCTCCAACTGTTGAGAATCAATCCCGGATATACCGGCAAGAAAAATAACCATAAAATAGCCAATCAATAGCCATACGCTAACAATAACAATTGCGGTCATTGCCCAGAACGGGTCGGTGAGCCACGGGATCTGCTTCAAGCCAATGCTCGCCAGCACGTTGTTGACATAGCCCAGCTCCCCGTTGAACCACACCTTAAACGTAACGGCGGCAACAATCGTCGACACAATATACGTAGCGAAGATGGCCCCTCGGACGATGGCCTTGCCCATCTTCAAGTAGAACACCGCAAGCGCCAGCAGTAACGAAATGCATAAGGTGATCGGCGTACTGAGCACCGTTATAACAAAAGTGTTCCGTAGCGCCCTCCATGCGTAGACGTCATGAAACAATCGGATAATGTTGTCCATTCCGATGAACCTCGGACGGTCGAGAAAGTTATAGTCAGTAAACATCCACACCATGTTAGTCACAAACGGATAGTAAAAGAATAAGAGAAAGTAGGCAATCGTCGGAATCAGTACGACATAGATAATGCCTTGCTTGGTCAGCTTGCGCTTCCTCCACGCCAGCCCATCTGTTGAGCTAATAGTGATCACTCCCGGTAACTCAATCCGCTCCCTCATTTCCTGGATCGAGATTTGTTTCCTATATTATTGCTTTGTTGCCGCTTCGATCCCTTGGTTGATTTGCGCAGCAGCTTCTTTCATCGTCGTCTCGACATTTGCGCCGCCGACAAAAATTTTCTCCAACGCCGCATTGTAAATTTTAGACGCCTCCGGGTAAAGAAACGGGGCTTCCAGGAAGTTGTAACGCGTATGCTGAAGCTGCTCTTTTTGCGCCATATGTCCGTCAAAGGACCCATCTTCCTTCCAGATTTGCTGCAATTGGGCGTTGTCATATAACGATGGGTCGGTCACAAGCCCTTTGGTACGCAGTTGGAACTCCTCCGACACTAGGATTTGAATAAAATCCAGCGCTTCCTGTTTGTGCTGGGATTGCTTGAATACTGCCCATTCCACGCCTCCGATGCTTGTTGTGCTCTCCCCGGAGGAGCCTTTGGGCATTGGCGCATAACCGGCATTTATTCCTGCGTCGATCGTTGCTGGAATATCCCAATCCCCGCAAAACCATACGGCAACCTGACCGTTCAACCAGAGCTGATCGTAGCTCCCGTCGATAACTGGCGCCCATCCCTCGGTAATGAAGTCTTGCATAAATTGATATGCGGCTATTGATTCCGGCGAATCAATCAATGTCTTCGAGTAATCATCCGTCATTTGCTGGCCGCCATTAGCCCACAGCCAGTAATCGGTCGCCCAGTTGCCGCCTTCAAAGCTGGTCGCATAAATCGGCTTGCCATCATCCGTTTGCAGGTTCATTTCCCGAATTTTACGAGCCAGATCGGCAAGCTCATCTAACGTTTGCGGCGCGTTTGCAATGCCCGCTTTCGCAAGAATATCCTTGTTGTAGAACATATAAACCGTATTGTTGCTATAGGTAACGCCGTATATTTTGCCGTCAAGCATCATTCTATCCTTCTGACCGTCGCTCAGTCGCTCGAACACCTCCCAGTTCTTCACCTGGTCCGTAATATCATCGATAACCCCCGAACGGAAGAAATCTTTGCCCCAAATCATTTTGCCGACATCGGCCGTTTCTCCCCCGCTTAGCAAAATAAGCTGCTTGTTGCGCAAGTCCTGCCCGCCGTTGCCCCAACCGCCAGTAATGACCTGCACTTCTGCATTAGGATACTTCAGCTTGAAAATCTCCGTCGCCACATCTAGTCCGTCGCCTTTAACATCAGAAGCCACTACTTTCAGAGTAAAGGCATCGGATGCATTTTTGGACGCGACCGTCCCGGTCTTATTTTCTGATGTGTCACTGTTACCGCAAGCTGCAATAACAACCGTCAACAACACTAGCGAGATCATTATGCCTAACCATCTCTTCATGATACGAGTTCCCCCTTGTACAGCGGATCACAATGGTAGCGCTACCACTTGTCTGTTCTAAGCTTACTATCCGTTCCCGTTTCTCCTCAACAACGAGAACTTCCGATTCATGTTCAAAATTCAAGAACTTAAAAATTTGAGCTGCCTGTACTCTGCCGGAGAGACCCCCACCGCCTGCTTAAACACCTTGCAAAAATGGCTTGTATTTTTGTAGCCGATTTCTGTCGCAATCAGGCCGATGCTTTTTTCCGTCTCTGTCAGTATCGCTTTCGCCCGCTCCATGCGTATCGCGGTCAAGTAGTCGTGGTAGTTAACGCCTGTTTTTTGTTTGAACACGGCGCTAATATAGTTTTTGCTTAAATACAATTCGCCGGCAAGCCCTTGCAGCGAAATGTCGTGCTGATAATTGTTTTGAATATACGTTTGGATCTTGTGCACCAAACGGTCGGAATCATCCATCGCTGGAAGGGGGGACAAGGATGCAAGCAAATCTTCAAAGAGACTTGTCATCGCGTCTACAGTTGTGACAGACCTCACTCGATCAAGCGTAATTCCGTTCAGACGCGCTCTGCCTGCATCCGTCATCCGGGCTTGGGAAGACACCCTTCGAATGGCCTCGATCCACTGAAAATAAGCGTTATATAAGCGATCCATCCCCAAAAAACCGGATCTGCTCCAGTGATGGGTCAAGCGTTGAATCAACGCATGGGCTTCATCGATCAACCCCAACTCGAGCAGCTCTGCCAGTTGACTCGCTTGCCGCTGGTCAACGGTTGGAACATCAGCGTATAGCGCCTCCTCTCCCGTCTTTGCTTCGGGCCTCTTATAACAATACACATGAGGAATGGCGGACGGGTACCGATAAAATAACGCCGCCTTTGCTTGCTCATAGGCCGTGCCGATAAGGTTGTGTCCAGTAAAAGGCAAGCTGACTCCATACCACGTATCAGGGCTGTCCGTCATAGCCGCTAACGGAGCTTTAAGTAGCGGATCAAGTGCATTTTGAAACATCACGATCTCATTTTTGTAATAAAAAAAGTTATGCTGACCGAGGTAGCGCAGTTGGAGGGCACGTCTCGTAGCCGATTGCGCCACAATCAAGCGGTGTGGCGTATTTTCCATCTGTTCCGGCCAGATCAGCGTGTCGCTCTCAGGCACATCACGCGCCTCGCCTTCGAGCAACGCCGCTAGGCAGCGGCTTCTCTGGAGATGCAATAATTGCGCTCTTGCTTGTTCGTCCCGGTGCTCCTGATTGATCTTGTCGCCAACCTTCGCCACCATGTCCATCAATTTCTGTTCATTGATGGGCTTGAGCAGATAGCCGAACGCACCGTACTCAATGGCCTTGGACGCATAGTCAAAATCACGGTAGGCCGTCAATATGATCGTTTTGAATGTTTTGCCCATTGCGGACAGCCGATGCAAACAATCAAAACCATCCATCAGAGGCATCCGGATATCGAGAAACAGAAGATCTACCTTCGTATGTTCCAATTGTCGGAGCGCTTCGACGCCGTTGCCGGCTTCGCTCACAACGGTTAAATCTGCTTTATTTCGTTCCAGAAGCTTCTTCAAGGACTGTCGAATCAACGGTTCATCATCAATTATCATAGCTCTCATCATGAGATCACCTGCCGTCTAGGATGGGAATAACCAGTTGTACTGTAGTGCCCCGATCAGGAGCACAGTCGAAGGAAAGGCCATACTGCTCGCCGTATTCGAGCTTCACTCGCTGCTGGACGTTGGATAAGCCAATGCTCGTTCCCTTCGTTTCTGCTTGTTCCAACCGCGTTAATACCTGCTCCAACGTTTCCTTGGTCATGCCGATTCCGTTATCCTCAACGAAAAACTGTATCGTGCCGTCCGACTTCAAGCCGGTTATCCGAAGCAGTTTGTCGCCTTCAACGTTGTCCAAGCCATGAAAAACGGCATTTTCTACAAGCGGCTGCAGCAAAAACTTCGATATGGGATATTCTCTTATTTGCTCCTCTACGTCGATTACGACGGTAATCGCATAATGATGACGAATGTTCTGGATACTCAAATAATCCTCGATATAGCTAAGCTCTTGAGAAATCCGAACCTTATTCTCCCGATCATAAATGGCATAGTCCAGCAGATTGCCCAGCGCAGTAGTTACTTGCTCAATGTCCCTCGTCCGGTCCAATACCGCCAGGGAGTGAATAATTTGCAAGGTATTGTTCAAAAAATGCGGATGAATCGTCGATTCTAGCGCCTTTAATTCCGCCTCTCGCTGCTTGATTTTCACCATGTACACTTCACGGAACAGCGCATTAATTTTGTCCATCATCATGTTGAATACATTGCCGAGCAGTCTGAATTCCCAATGCTTGCTATTTTCCGGCACACGGATTGTAAAGTCCCCTCTGCCCGCTTCCCGCATGGGATTGATAATATGCATCATGCGTCTGGCAAAGGTTCCCGACACAGTGACCGATAGCACAATCGTCAAAACAAAAATCGCCAACAACAGGTAGCCCGTAACCTTGTAGATCTGGTTTACGCTTTTTTGAATCTCTGTAGTTTTGCTCAAATAGATCAGCTTCCAGCCCGTTACTTGCGAAGTAGAGTATGTAACCAGCAGCTCTTCCTTCTCATGCCTCGTCTCGTATTTCCCGCTGTCGTTAGTAAAAACAGGCTGAACTTGTAAATCCTCAGAAATAGGAGAACCGCTTGCGAAGGAAGCATCCGTAGAATAGATCACCTCACCCTCCGGCGTCATTAAAATGATACGGTCCCCCTTTGTCAGCCTTGTATGCTCGATGATTTGGGCGATTCGCTCAAAATTAAAATCAATCATACAAATCGCAAGGGTGCGACTCGAATAGCGCTCGATATCTCGTATAGGGTAACTCATGCTAACAATATTTTGCTTCTGAGAGGATAAGTTGTAGTAATCCGGAATATGTGTCGGATAAAAAGTTGGTTTCATAAACGAAACGTGAGCCAGCGTTATATCCCACACCTGCTGCAAGAAGGGAGAATTGACATTCACAGATTTCGTCAATGTTGGCTTAATAAAAAAATCGGGGTTGTAAATGAAAATATCGCTAATATCCGGCTTCAGCGACTTAATGTTTTGCAGGATAGCGATTATTCTCTGGAAGTTCATATAGTTCGTATAGTTCGAGGATTGTTCGTAGGCTTTCAAGCTTTCAAGAACCAACGGATTAGTGGCCACCTGCTCCAGCGAAGTCACTACTTCGCTGAAATAATTATCGAGGCTCATATTCGTCTGATTCGAAAGTTTGTTCGTATACGCCAGCATGTCGGATTTCATCGTACTCGAAAAGAAAAAGAAAAGAATGCCTGCCAAAATCGCCAGTGAAATCGCAATGACGATAAAATAATACACCGTCATTTGAGTAAATAGGGAGCCCCAGGTCTCCCGAAGTTGACGGAGCTTCAGCCTCATCATCCCTGTCATCCACGCTCGTCCTTTCTGCGCACTTTACTCGATATAATGCACCTGATGTTATAACAGCGCTTTCAGAAAGTCAATCCTGGATGCCGGGCGTACAAGGAACAGGCTGCATCGTCCATGGACAGTGCAGCCTATTTTGATAGCTATTATTCATCTTGCTCAACATCCTCTAACGTGTCCATTGTACCAAGGAGCGGTTTCTTTTTGTTTTTTCCACTCGTGTAGCCACCGATCCATTTAACTTGCATCGTTAGTAGACGGCGGCAATACGATCGGCCGAAAAGCGAGCGCAAGCTCCACGATCTCCTCCGCCGTAAGCTCCTCCTCCGGCCAGAAGATGAGATCGCTCACCGACGGATGAGGCACATTTTTACGCAGCTCATCTAGCATCGCGTCGATTTCTTCCTCTGTCCCTGCAGCATTCATAATCTTCTCGACCAGTTCGACCAGTTCTTCTTTAGGGAGCAAATGATTCACCGCCTGAGTTATTAATTAGGTAGATTCCAGTAGAATGCCTTATACCACTTATTATCATAGCTGCGTATTTTGACGTCAACAACCTCTCGATCTGACCAGAAGCAAATTGTAATATTAAGGCTTGGGAACCACTTTAAAATCCAAGAGACTGTACCCAATAAGCGCAACAAAGACAAGGAACGCAATCGTAATCAGACTGCCTTTCAACAAGGATACTGTCATGCCTCTCTTCCAGCGCCTGGACAGCTTTTTAACCGCCTCGGCCTCATGCATATTTTGCCTTGCATCGCTCAGCGGCAGTTCTTTGTCCATGGCCTCCAGTTCCGCCCTGCAGCTATCGCAATAAGCGAGATGATCTTCGACTAGCGTCTTGCTGTCATTGCTACAAACGCCATCATGGTAGAGCGGCAATAAGTCCCTGATAATTTCGCAAGATATTTTCATTTCATCGCCTCCTGTAATTGTCTTTTTGCCCTGTAAAAAATCAGTCTCGCCCAGCTATCGGTTTTTTCGAACAACTCGCCGATTTGGGCAAAGGGCAGCTCTCCGAATACCCGCAATGTAAAGACCTCTTTGTAAGGCTCATTGAGATGATGAAGCAGAACATGCAATTTTCTCGAGGCCTCTTTATCCAGCCAGTCACTTTCCAGGTCAGATGTTGGGTCCGGCCAGTCCACCTCGATACTCGCAAGCGCACGCTTTTGTTTTTTGTAAAGCGAGAAGTATGTATTTTTGGCAATCTGACAAAGCCATACAGATAATTTACAGCTACCGTTGAACTGATCGATATTGCGCAGCGCTTTAAAGAAGGTTTCTTGCGTCACCTCTTCCGCCATCGCTTCGTTCCTGCACAGGCTCAGAACAAATCGATATACATCGGAAAAATGCTCCGCATACAAGTCGCCGAAATCCGTCACTTCCTCACCTCCTGTAGATAAGACATCGCCCGATTCAAAACGTTTCAACCTTATTATAACGAATTCAACTTATAACGAAGCCAACGGAAAAAGGGCGGTCCAGGGAGTCAGTGAAAACTGACCGATGGACGGCCCCTTTGCAGGAAATCTATCGATTTGACGAATTGCAACGCGTTTTATCTGGGAGCCCCATCGCCCCCCAACGAACGATATTCAGACAAGTTCATCCCGGTGTACTTTTTGAAGACTTTGTTGAAGTAACGACTGTCGGTATAGCCTACCGCATTCGCCACCTCGTACACCTTGATGCCGTGCTCGGATAGCAGGCGCTTGGCGCGGTCGATGCGCAATCGGGTCAGGTAGTCGCTGATCGTCTGCCCGGTCTCCTCCTTGAACAGGCTGCAGATATAATTGGGCGACAAAAACACCAGCTCCGATAGCCGCTTCAAGCTCAAAGGCTCTTGGTAGTGCTCCTCCAGGTGCGCGATAATCTGTCCGACCCACCGCTGCTGACCCGCGTCCGCGCGATCGCCCTCTGTGCGACGCGCAGCAGCCTCCTGCAATAATCGGCTGACCTCCGCCGCTAGATCCGGCAACGTCTGCTGCCGCTTCAACTGCTGCCACAGCTCATATTCGGGCAGCGGCCCCTCCTTCTTGCCAGACGCCAGGCCTCCCCACTCGCGGGACACGTTGTCGAGTAGCTTCATGCCCAGCAGGACGGCATAGTCCACCTCATTGCGCTGAAGCGCCGGGCTCAGCGCCTGCCGGACGGCGGCTTCGATGCCGTCTCTGTCCCCGTTCCGCATCGCCTTCAGCAGGTCCGGCTCGCTATCTTCCGGGCAAGCAAGCGCACCGTCCTGCGGCTGCGTCAGCTCGTCGGCGAGGATGATCGAGCCCAGACCGGTGATCGTCTTGCGCTTGACGGCGGCTATCGCGGACTGGAACGACGCGGGCAAGCTCTGCCCATCCAGGCTGCGCGTCCCGATGCCGAAGGAGAAGTCCGCGCCGAAGCGCGCTGCAAGCCGGGACTGCAGCTCGCCGCACAGCTGCTTCAGCAAGACCGGCGAATCGACGCCATCCTGCAGCTCGGCAAACTGCGCAATCCAGGCGAGCTGCCCGGCGGATAACACGAATACCTCGCCCATCAGCCCGCACTGCTCCTCCAGCTCGGCTCTGGCCGCATACAGCGCGGCCTCGCTGTGTCCCCCAGGATCAGGCGCCCCCCGCCCATCGAGATCGATTACAATCGCACAGCAGGGCAGGGCTGGCGATAGCTGCAGCTGCAAATACCGCGCCTTCTCCTCGATCAGCGATCGCTCGGCGATCGATCCAGCAGCCAGCTCCCGCAAGAACCGCTCGCGCAGCAGCGGCAAGCCCTCATTCAGACGGTTGTGCAAGCGCCGCTGCTCCTCCCGCTCCTGCTGCAGCCTGCTCACCTGCTCCTTGATCTCCAGCACCTTGGCCACCAGCACATCCGGCATGGCCGGCTTGAGCAAGTAATCGGCTGCGCCGTAGCGCACCGCTTGCTGCGCATAGGCGAACTCGTCATAGCCGCTCAGGACGATCACCTTGGCCTCCTCATCCACACAACGTATATGCTGCATCAGCTCCAGGCCATCCAGCTTGGGCATACGGATATCGGTCATGACGATCTCCGGGCGATGCGCCTCATACATCGCTCGCGCCTGCTCGCCGTCGCGCGCCGCCCCGACGATCTCGATATCGTACGCGCTCCAATCGACGATATGCAGGATGCCCTCTCTGATAATCTGCTCGTCGTCGGCAATCAACATTTTAACCCTCATCATTCACCTCTTCCGGCATGCCTGCCAGCAGCCTCACCTGTATTCTTGTGCCCCGCGCGCCATGACGCGGCGCGGTAAACTGCAAGCCGCAAGCCTCGCCGTAATACAGCTTGATCCGTTCATTGACGTTATATAGCCCGTACCCTTGCCCCTCTGCGCCCGTCGCACGCCGGAGCCGTTCATTCATCGCCTCGCCATCGCAGCCGATCCCGTTGTCCTCCACGTCCAGCAGCAGGTAGTCCCCCTGGACAGAGACATCGATGGTGATCAGACCGGGATCATCCAGCTCGCGGAAGCCATGCAGGATCGCATTCTCGACGAGCGGCTGCAGCAGCAGCTTGAGCATGCCCAGTCGCTCGGTCCCAGGGGCCAGCTGTACCTTCAGCTCGAATTCATTGCCGAAGCGTATTTTCTGGATCGCCACATAACAATCCACATGCTGCAGCTCATGGCTGACGGTCGTCATCTCATGGCTCTTGTTCAAGCTCAGACGGAACAAGGTGGCCAGCGAGGTGACCATCCTGCTGATGTCCATCGCCTTATAGCGGGTGGCCGCCATCCAGTTGATCGAATCAAGCGTATTGTACAGGAAATGCGGATTGATCTGATGCTGAAGCGCTTTCAACTCCGCTTCTCTCATTTTTTTGCCCGTGGCGTGAATCGTCTCCAACTGCTGCTGCAGCTCATGAGACATCCGGTTAAAATGAATGTACAGCTGGCTGATCTCATCGCGGTTGCGCCGCTCAAGCACGACCTGCGTGCCTAACTGCCCCCGCTCCAGCCTGCGCATCGCCTGGATCAAGTGTCCGATGCGTCGGGCAAACCAGCCTGAGGTATAGATCGAATACACGATCGCAATGCCGAAGCACAGCAGCGCAATAATAATCGTGGCGTTGCGTACGACAGTGACCGTGTTGCGGAGCTCACGCGCCGTATGGAACCCGACCAGCCTCCATGGCGTGCCCTCGATCGTCTGATAAACGAACAAATACTCCTCGCCGTCCACCTTCGTCATAAAGTCGCCTGCCGTCTGGCTCAGAATACCGCTGGCATAAGGCTTGTTAGAGAGGTCTTCGCCTAACAGCGACTTGTCGTGATGGGACACCACCTTGCCTTCATTGTCCATCAGGAACACAAATCCCGCCTGGCCAAACTTCACATCATGAATAATCCCCCACAGCTTGCGCTCCGGCATACTGACCGTCATGACGCCAAGCTCCGTCAAATCCTCCTTGTCGCGCACCAGGCGCAGCAGCGTAATATACGGCTCGTCTCGCATGAGCTGGGGCAGCAGCGGCTCCGTCGTCCACAGCATGCCGCCAGGGCTGTCCAAGAGCGCGCGATACGATGCGGTATCCTCCAGCAGGGCCAACGGACGCAGCTCAGCCATTTCAAAGCCGCTCGGGAACTGCCCGCGATCCGGGTAAAACAGGCGGACCGTATACATCTCCTGATAACGCGTCACATTGGCAAGATCCTCCCGCAGCTCCTGGACATCGTCCTGGAGCTGCTCCCATGTCGCCGTCGTCTGTCTGCCCATCATGCGCTGGACAGCCGGATTAATATAGACCACCGTCGAGAGCTCGACCGCTTGCTTGATATGAGTGCCGATGTTCTGGTTCACGAGCTGGACGGTCTGCCTGACCGAATGGCTGACCTCATCCTCGATCGCCTGGCTCACCCGATGGAACGAGAACACCCCCACCAGCAGCGCAGGCACCAGGATGGCGAGCAGGAAGGAGAACAGCAATCGTTGAAAAAGAGACATAGGCCACCTCTGCCCTTCATTCATTGTCCACATTGTAGCGATTTTGCTGCGCCTTGACAATGCTTGACTGTTGAAGGCGAGCGGCGAATCTGCGGTCTAGCCGCCACAAGCATCCAGGGCAGCAGCCCGCCGCCGACAGATACGGCGGCAAGGTCTCCCGCTGACGCTCGATACAGCAGCGAGGCCTTCCGCAGACTAGGGCGTGTTTGCAAACCCGCTCAGGGGCATCTTAGACTGCCTTTCCGCCCCCTGCGGCGTCACTTTTGCTTGCCGTACCCCCGGTACGCCTTCACAAAAGTTCCTTGCATGGAACGAAAATTCAGCCCAATCTGCTACCCTCCGAGTATGCAAACACGCCCAGCC
>Ga0160452_100262_pt1 | contig 50529 bp, 43 predicted proteins | sample HID1971I_E6MG_FD_108230 | JGI IMG/M metagenome (GOLD analysis project Ga0160452, IMG submission 108230) | Enriched millipede-associated microbial communities from UW Madison campus, WI, USA - HID1971I_E6 MG | ecosystem: Host-associated > Arthropoda: Insects > Digestive system > Unclassified ...
CGCTTAGCAGCGGCTGCGGGAATCGATTGTGTCAGGAGGAGTTAGGATGTTGACGGAACGCCAACGGATGATTTTGAATGCAATTGTAGATGACTACATCCGCTCAGCCGAGCCTGTTGGTTCGCGGAGCATCTCCAAGCGCGGCGATGTCGCCTTCTCGCCTGCGACGATTCGCAACGAGATGGCGGATCTGGAGGATCTGGGTTTTCTGGAACAGCCGCACACTTCTGCAGGGCGCGTCCCTTCCACCAAGGGGTATCGCTACTACGTCGATCATCTGGTCAAGATCGGCGAGGTCAACGAGCAGGAGCTGGAGCGAATCCGGGTATTCCTGGCTGACAAAATGAATCTGATGGAGCAAGTCATCCAGCATGCTGCGATGATCCTCTCCAACCTGACCAATTACACATCGATTGTACTCGGCCCGGAGATCTTCACCAATTCGCTGAAGCACTTCCAGCTCATCCCGCTCAACGAGGATACGGCGGTGGCGATCGTCGTCACCAACACCGGCCACGTCGAGAACCGGACCATCTCGATCCCCAAGGGGATGGATATGTCCGAGATGGAGAAGGTCGTCCGCATCCTCAATGTCAAGCTCGCCGGCGTGCCGCTGACGCGCCTGAGATCGCGACTGTTCTCCGAGGTCGGCGCCGAGCTGGGCCGCTATGTGACGCATTGCGAGCAGCTGCTCCACGTGTTGGATGAAGCGTTGGCCCGCGACGAGGATCAGCGCGTCTATGTGAGCGGTACGACCAACATGCTGACGCAGCCGGAGTTCAAGGACGTCGACAAGGTGAAGTCGCTGCTCGATCTGTTCGACGAGACGCCGACGCTGATGAAGCTCGTCAGCTCGCTGCCCGACGGCATCCAGGTCAAGATCGGCACGGAGAATGGACATCAGGCGATCAGCAACTGCAGTCTCATCACCGCGAGCTATTCGCTGGACGGCCATTCGCTAGGCACGATCGGCATCCTGGGACCGACCCGGATGGAGTATGGCAAGGTCATCAGCCTGCTGGACGCCCTTTCCAAGGATATGGTGTCTACCTTGTCGCGCTGGTACAAGTAACCGCCCCCCGAGTTAATGAAGGATAATTAGGCTGCGGCCTGAAGTATGATAAGGAGGTGATTCATTCGTGAAGGCGAACGACCAACATACGCAACCAACGCATGACGAGCAAGTGGAACATAACGATATCGAGCAACCGAACGCTGCCCCAGCGGATGAGCATAACGAGCCAACCGCCGACATTCCAGTAGAGGAAGCCAAGCAAGCGGAAGGAACGGCTCCTGAGGAGGAGCCGAGCGCAGAGGACCCTCGCCTCGCCCAATTGGAAAAGCAAGTGGAGGATGGTCAGCAGCGCTTGCTGCGCGCCCAGGCGGACTTTGACAACTATCGTCGGCGCACCGTCAAGGAAAAGGAAGAGCTGGCGAAGTATGCCTCCAGCAAGCTGATCGGCGAGCTGATCCCTGTCGTCGACAACTTCGAGCGAGCGCTCGCGGCCGCCGAGAGCGGCGGCGACAAGGAGTCGCTGGCCAAAGGCGTCGATATGATCTTCCGCCAGCTGATGCAAGTGCTTGAGCAGGAAGGGCTGAAGGCGATGGACGCAGTCGGCCAGCCGTTTAACCCCGAGTTCCATCAGGCGATTATGCAGGTGGAGTCCGAGGAGCACGACGAGGGCATCGTCGTCGAAGAGGTGCAGAAGGGCTACGTCATCAAGGAAAAAGTGCTGCGGCCGGCAATGGTCAAGGTTAGCGGCTAACAAGAACAATTAACCTGCTGTAATCATATAAGGAGGAATAGACAAATGAGTAAAGTAATCGGTATTGACTTGGGTACGACCAACTCCTGTGTTGCGGTCATGGAGGGCGGCGAGGCTGTCGTCATCCCGAACCCCGAAGGCAGCCGGACGACGCCTTCCGTCGTCGGCTTCAAGAAAGACGGCGAGCGGATCGTCGGCGAGCCGGCCAAACGTCAGGCGATTACGAACCCGGACCGCACGATTGCTTCGATCAAGCGTTACATGGGCACCAGCCATAAAGAATCGATCGACGGCAAGGAGTTCTCCCCGCAGGAAATCTCTGCGATCATCCTCCAGAAGCTGAAGGCAGACGCCGAGGCTTATCTCGGTCAGACGGTATCGCAGGCGGTCATCACTGTGCCGGCGTACTTCAACGACAGCCAGCGTCAAGCGACCAAGGATGCGGGCAAGATCGCCGGTCTCGAGGTGCTCCGCATCGTCAACGAGCCGACAGCGGCAGCGCTGGCCTACGGTCTGGAAAAATCCGAAGACCAAACGATCCTCGTCTATGACCTGGGCGGCGGTACATTTGACGTCTCGATCCTCGAGCTGGGCGACGGCTTCTTCGAAGTAAAAGCGACAAGCGGCGACAACAAGCTGGGCGGCGATGACTTCGACCAAGTGATCATCGATCATCTCGTCAGCGAGTTCAAAAAAGAGCATGGCACTGATCTGTCCAAGGACAAAGCGGCAGTACAGCGTCTGAAGGATGCGGCCGAAAAAGCGAAAAAAGAGCTGTCCGGCGTTATGACGACCTCGATCTCGCTGCCATTCATTACGATGGTTGACGGCGTGCCTCAGCATTTGGAGATGTCGCTGACTCGCGCGAAATTCGAGGAGCTGTCCGCGGATCTGGTAGAGCGTACGCTCGGACCAACACGTCAGGCGCTGAGCGACTCCGGTCTGTCGACGAGCCAGATCGACAAGATCGTCCTGGTCGGCGGCTCGACGCGGATCCCTGCAGTGCAAGAGGCGATCAAAAAGCTGACGGGCAAAGAACCGCACAAAGGCGTAAATCCGGATGAGGTCGTGGCGCTCGGCGCTGCTGTACAGGCGGGCGTCCTGACCGGCGATGTGAAGGATGTCGTCCTGCTCGACGTCACTCCGCTCTCCCTCGGTATCGAGACAGCTGGCGGCGTGTTCACGAAGATGATCGATCGCAACACGACGATCCCGACGAGCAAATCGCAAGTCTACTCGACCTATGCGGATAACCAGACGAGCGTAGAGATCCACGTCCTCCAAGGCGAGCGCTCGATGGCCAAGGACAACAAAACGCTCGGCCGCTTCATGCTCGGCGACATCCCGGTCGCGCCGCGCGGCGTGCCGCAGATCGAAGTCACCTTCGACATCGACGCCAACGGCATCGTGAACGTATCGGCGCTCGACAAAGGCACAGGCAAGAGCCAGAAGATCACTATCACCTCCTCGAGCGGTCTGACCGACGAAGAGATCGATCGGATGATGAAGGACGCCGAGCTGAACGCCGAAGAGGATAAAAAACGTCGCGAGCTAGTAGAAGCGCGTAACACGGCTGACCAGCTCATCTACTCGGTGGAGAAGACGATCAAGGAGCTCGGCGACAAAGCAGACGCGGGCGAAGTCGCGAATGCGAACCAAGCGATCGAGCAGCTGAAAAAGGCGCTCGAAGGCGAAGGCGAGCTCGAAGAGATCACCAAAGCGACCGAAGCGCTGCAGGAGATCGCGCAGCAGCTGTCCGTCAAGCTCTATGAGCAGGCGGCTCAGGCGCAACAGGCGCAGGGCGGCGAAGCTGACGGCGGCGCGGATGCGGGCAAAGGCAGAGAAAATGTCGTCGACGCCGATTACGAGGTCGTAAACGACGACAAGAAATAAGGATAAGTCGACAGCGCAAGGTCAAAGTCAGGCGTGGCCTGATTTTGACCTTCGCTTTGTGTATACGGGCGGCTTATAGAGCAGACAACGGGAGGTGACCATGTGGCGGAGAAACGGGACTATTATGAGGTGCTTGGCCTAGGCAAGGATGCGTCCGGGGATGACATTCGCAAGTCTTATCGCAAGCTGGCCCGGCAATATCACCCCGATGTGAACAAGGCCAGCGACGCCGAAGAGAAGTTCAAGGAAGTCAAGGAAGCGTACGATGTGCTCAGCGACGAGCAAAAGCGGGCGACGTACGACCGTTATGGCCATGTGGATCCAAATCAGGGCTTTGGCGGCGGCGGCGGAGCCGACTTCAACGGCGGCTTTGGCGATATTTTCGATATGTTTTTTGGCGGCGGCGGCAGGCGCGATCCGAATGCGCCGCAGCGCGGCAACGACCTGCAATATACGATGACGATCGAATTCAAGGAAGCGGTGTTCGGCGTCGAGAAAAATATTACGATCCCGCGCACCGAAAATTGCGATACGTGCGACGGCTCCGGCGCCAAGCCGGGCACGCGGCCGGAGACGTGTACGATCTGTCGCGGCACAGGGCAGCAAGAGGTGGCCCAGAATACGCCGTTCGGACGGATCGTCAACCGACGCGCCTGTACGAACTGCAGCGGCACCGGCAAGGTCATCAAGGAGCGCTGCACGACCTGCGGCGGCGCTGGCAAAGTGAAAAAGCAGCGCACGCTGCATGTGAAAATCCCTGCCGGCGTCGACGAGGGCGCCCAGATCCGGATGAGCGGCGAAGGCGAATCGGGCACCCGAGGCGGTCCTCCGGGCGATCTCTATGTCGTGCTGCGCGTCAAGTCGCATGATTTCTTCGAGCGGGACGGCGACGATATTTATTGCGAGGTGCCGCTCAGCTTTGCGCAGGCGGCGCTCGGCGACGAGATCGAGATCCCGACGCTGACCGAGAAGGTCAAGCTGAAGATTCCGGCCGGCACCCAGACCGGCACGTATTTCCGCCTCAAGGGCAAAGGCGTGCCGAAGCTGCGCGGCTACGGCCAGGGCGATCAGCATGTCAAGGTGACCGTCGTGACGCCGACCAAGCTGACGGAGGAGCAGCGCGAGCTGCTGCGGCAGTTTGCCGGAGGCGGCGGAGATGTGAAGATATCTTCGTCGGACTCGGAGCATCACGAATCGATTTTTGACCGTATGAAAAAGGCCTTCCGGGGCGAATAGCGGCAGGCCATGATCCTCTCCAGGCTTTCCCAAAGGTCATAGGACCTTGCGGGAAAGCCTTCTTTTGTTTAAAATATAGGAATTTATAAGGCTTCGCTTAAAAAAGGGGATGCGGCGTATGAAATGGCATGAATTGACGATCGGCACAACGGAGCAAGCGATCGAGATGATCACGAATTTTTTGCATGAGATGGACGCAGACGGCGTCTCCATCGAGGAATCGGGGACGCTGAACAAGCAGCGCGACACGTCGCTCGGACAATGGTATGAGCGGCCGCTTAACGATATTCCAGAGGGGCAAGCCGAGATCAAGGGCTACTTCCTCGAGGAGCGGGAGCTGGCGCCGATCGTTGCCAGCCTCGACGCCTCGATCGCCGGACTGCGTGAGTTTGGCATCGAGCCGGGCGAGTATACGCTGAAGACGGCGGTCGTCGACGAAGAGGACTGGGCGAACAGCTGGAAGCAATACTTCAAGCCGCTGCGCGTCAGCGACCGTCTGACCATCAAGCCGACCTGGGAGACGTACGAGCCGTCGCCGGAGGAGCGGATCATCGAGCTTGATCCGGGCATGGCCTTCGGCACCGGGACGCATCCGACGACGGCGCTTTGTCTGCGCACGCTGGAGACTGTCATCCAGGGGGACGAAGAGGTGATCGATGTCGGGACAGGCTCCGGCATCCTGGCGATCGGCGCTTGCCGACTGGGAGCTCGCGGCGTGCTGGCGCTCGATCTCGATCCGGTAGCCGTCTCCAGCGCGACGGAGAATACGCGGCTGAACGGACTGGAGGGCCAGATCCAGGTGAAGCTGAGCGATCTGCTCGGCGTGCTTCAGGCAGATGCGGCGCAAGCAGGCGATGATCTGAACGTCAGCGTGCCGGTCGACGTCGTCGTCGCCAACATCCTCGCCGAGATTATCATGCTGTTCATCGACGATGTATATGCCGCGCTGAAGCCAGGCGGCGCCTACATTGCTTCGGGCATCTACGAGAATAAGGAAGAGCTGGTCGAGCAAGGGCTGCTCGCGGCCGGCTTCGAGATCGAGGGACGTCACCGCGAGGACAGCTGGATCGCCTTCGTCGCTCGCAAGCCGCAGTAAGCGCGGTATGCTAAGGGTAGATCGAGCGAGGCGGTACGTGCTATAATAATGCTTTGATAAGCTTCGCTGCCCTGCGCAGCGAGGCTGCGATGCCGGAATGAGGGATGTACATGCAACGATATTTTATAGATGCCGGCAGCTTCGGCGACCATCAGGTGACGATCGGCGGCAATGACGCCCACCACATCGTACGCGTGATGCGGATGAGGCCGGGCGATAAGGTCATCGTCACCGACGGCGAGACCCGCGAGGCGGTGGCCGAGCTGACGACGCTGTCGGAGGGCGAGGTGACGGGCGAGATCGTCGAGCTGCGGGAGATGAGCGGCGAGCCGCGCTGGCGCGTCGTGATCGCCCAGGGGCTGCCCAAGGGCGACAAGATGGAGACCGTCATCCAGAAGGGGACGGAGATCGGAGCGGCGGCATTTATCCCGTTCCAGTCGGAGCGGGTCGTCGTGCAGTACGATGGCAAGAAGGAAGGCAAACGGCTCGAGCGCTGGCAGCGCATCGCCAAGGAAGCGGCGGAGCAGGCGCACCGCAGCAAGATTCCGGCTATCCATTCGGTGATGTCGTGGTCGGCCTTGCTGGAGCAGCGAGAGAGCTATGACCTCGCAGTGCTCTGCTATGAGAAGGAGAGCGCCGCGCCCTCGCGCGGCCTGCGTGAGGCGATCCGTGAGGCTGACCTGAACGGCGAAGCGCGCAGCGTGCTGCTGATCGTCGGCCCGGAGGGCGGCTTTACGGAGCGCGAGGCGGCAGAGGCGGAAGCTTGCGGCATCCGGATTGTCGGACTAGGCAAGCGGATATTACGAACGGAGACGGCGGCGATGGTAGGCTTGACCTGCCTCATGTACGAATCCGGAGAAATGGGAGGCCGATAGACGATGCCATCGGTAGCATTTTACACCCTCGGCTGCAAGGTGAACTTCTACGACACCGAGGCGATGTGGCAGTTGTTCAAGCAGGAGGGCTACGAGCAGGTTGACTTCGATACGTCGACTGCGGATGTCTATATTATCAATACATGCACCGTCACCAACACAGGCGACAAAAAAAGCCGCCAGATTATCCGGCGCGCGGTGCGCCGCAATCCGGACGCCGTCATCGCCGTGACGGGCTGCTATGCGCAAACCTCGCCGGCCGAGATTCTGGCAATCCCTGGCGTCGATCTGGTCGTCGGCACGCAGGATCGCGACAAGCTGATGACGTTCATCGAGCAGTATCAGCAGGAGCGCCAGCCGGTTAATGCCGTTCGCAACATTATGAAAACCCGCGAGTTCGAGGAGCTCGACGTGCCGGACTTCGCCGAGCGGACGCGGGCGTTCCTGAAAATCCAGGAAGGCTGCAACAACTTCTGCACCTTCTGCATCATCCCGTGGTCGCGCGGCCTCTCGCGCAGCCGCTCGCCGGAGAGCGTGCTGGCTCAGGCGCGCCAGTTGGTCGAGGCCGGGTACAAGGAGATCGTCCTGACAGGCATCCATACCGGCGGCTACGGCGATGATCTGGAGAGCTACCGTCTCGCCGATCTGCTGGAGGATCTGGACAAGGTCGACGGGCTCGAGCGGATCCGCATCAGCTCGATCGAGGCCAGTCAGATCGACGACCGGGTGATCGAGGTGCTGAACCGCTCGTCCAAGATGTGCCGCCATCTCCATATCCCGCTGCAGGCCGGTCACGACGCCGTGTTGAAGCGGATGCGACGCAAGTATACGACGGCCGAGTTCGCCGAGAAAATCCGCCGCATCCAGGAGGCGATGCCTGGCGTCGCGATTACGACCGACGTCATCGTCGGCTTCCCTGGCGAGACGGAGGAGATGTACCGCGAGGGCTATGCCTTCATGGAGCAGATCGGCTTCGCAGAGATGCATGTCTTCCCGTACTCCAAGCGGACGGGCACGCCTGCCGCGCGTATGGAGGATCAGGTGGACGAGGAGATCAAGCATGAGCGCGTCCATCAATTGATCGAGCTCTCTGAGCGGATGCAGCTTGATTATGCGCGCCGCCATGTCGGCGCGGTGCTCGACGTCATCCCCGAGCGGGCGCACAAGGGCGAGGCCAGCGACGGCCTGATCATGGGCTATTCGGGCAACTATATCCAGATCGTCTTCGAGGGCAGCGAATCGCTGATCGGTCAAGTATGCCAGGTGCGTCTGACGGAAGCGGGAGTCAACGAATGCCGCGGCGAGCTGGTCGCTGTCGCCGAGACGACGCCATCTCGTTCGCAGACGGCGTCGGCAGTCTAAGGCGTATCAGCTTACTCCGAGGGTAGCAGACACGCCCTAGCACATGTCAACCCCGGCACCCCGCGGAGCCGGGGCAATCAGGAGGGGAAGGTAGGGGAAGGCCATGGTCGAGTACTCTGCGGGGGGCGTCGTATTCCGCCGGACAGAAAACGGGCTGCAGGTACAGCTGATCCAGGATCGATACGGCAAAATCTCGCTGCCCAAAGGCAAGATGGAGGCGGGCGAGACGATCGAAGAGACGGCCTTGCGCGAGATCGTAGAGGAGACCGGCATCGTCGGCAAGATCATCAAGCCGATCGACCAGATCAAATATCAATATCAGCATGAGGTCAAAGGCAAGGTCAATAAAGAAGTGCATTACTATCTCGTCGAAGCTGTCGGCGGCACGCTGCAGGCGCAGGTGGAGGAGATCCGCGGCGTCGACTGGTTCGCCCCGGAGGAAGCCTGGCGACGACAGCGCCAGTCGGGCTATGACAACAATGACCGGATCGTCGCCGGCGCGCTGCGGCTGCTCGGACTGAAGGTGCGCTAAGGCGAGCGGCTCGGGAGCAGTGCTCGGGGTCGAGTCGGCTAGGGCGTGTTTGCAAACACGCCCTAGCAGATGTCCGGGAATGGAATGAAGGCCAGGGACGAAGCTTCGGCATGACGAGCCTTCGTCCTATGCCTGCTCGCGCCAGAGAGGCAAGTAGCATAACGGAAGAGCGAGCAGCGAGCAGGCGAGATTGAAAATCGTCTGCGCTCTGGCGATCTGGGCTGCGGGCTGATCGGTCAGCAGCGCAGATAGCCACTGCAGCTCGCCGATCAGCGGTGCGAACATCAGCGCGCCGCCGAGGTTCAAGGCGACGTGGGCGAGCGCTACCGCCCGACCGGCGCGGGAGCTGGCGCAGGCGGCCAGCAATCCGGTCGCGCAGGTGCCGACATTGGCGCCGAGCACGACGGCGACGCCGAGCTCCGGCGGCATCGCGCCGGTGGCGGCCAGCCCCATGATCATCGCGATGACGGCGGCGCTGCTATGGATGAGCGCGGTCAGCACGGCGCCGGCGGCGAGGCCCCACCACAGGCTCTCGGCGGCGCGCGCGAGCAGCCAGTCATAGAGCGGACTGGCCTCGATGCGCGGCGCCAGCTCCTGCATCATCGTCATCCCCAGCAGCAGCAGTCCGAATCCGGCTGCTGCTACTGCGCTGTAACGGAGCGCATGCAGGGACGTCCCGGCGGTGGCGGCATGGTCGGCGCCGCGCGCTTCGGCGAGCGCGGCCGTCGCCAGCCACAGGAAGAGGGAGCCGAGCAGCAGCGGCCAGCCGAGCCGATGCAGCTGCAGTCCGATCAGCTCGGTCGTCAGACAGGTGCCAACATTGGTGCCGAGGATGATGCCGAGCGAGCGGCGGAACGACAGCAGGCCGCTGCCGACCATGCCGATCGTGAGCACCGTCACCGCGGTGCTGCTCTGCAGGAAGGCGGTCGTCGCGGTGCCAACGAGCGCGCCGCGCAGCGGCGTCGCCGTCCCGCGTCGCAGGATCGACTCGAGATGCGGACCGGCGAGACGGTGCAGCGCCATCTCCATCGCCTTCATCCCGAGCAGGAAGATGGCGAGTCCGCAGAGCATGGGCCATAGGATCGACATCAGCATCGGTATGTACCTCCTTGGGGACCGCCGGAGCGTGTCAGGTCGTTTTGGGCGAAAGCGGGCTTGCCGAGCGGCCGCTGACTGGCTGCCGGCTATGCTCGTACATTGTATGCGAGCGACGGGACGGGCATGCGGGAGGCAGATCGATCCCCGTGACCGGAGGCTCCCATGTGGAGTAGATTGGACAGGCACATATACAGGAGGCACGAGATGAGAGCGTCGATCATATTACACAAAAATCGCAAGCCGCGTCTGGAGCAGGGGCAGCCGTGGATCTACGCCACCGAGACGGAGCGGATGGAGGGCGAGGCGGAGCCGGGAGCGCTCGTCGATGTGCGCGACCATAAAGGCAAGTATCTGGCGACAGGCTACTGGAATCCACAGTCGCGCATCGTCGTCCGCATCGTCGCCTACGAGCCGGTGGAGATGGACCAGACGTTCCTCGCAGGCCGTCTGCGGCAGGCGCTCGCCCATCGCGAGCGGTTCCTGGCGCATCCGCGCGACTGTCGGCTCGTGTACGGAGAGGCTGACTTCCTGCCGGGCTTGACCGTGGACCGGTTCGGCGACGTGCTCGTCGTGCAGATCCTAAGCCTTGGCATGGACGTGCGTCGCGAGGCGCTGCTGGCTGCGCTGCTCGAGGTGTTCGAGCCGGCATGCGTCTATGAACGCAGCGATGTCGGCGTGCGGACGCTGGAGGGACTGGAGCCGCGCGTCGGCGTCCTCTACGGCGAGCTGCCGGAGGGGATCGAGATCGAGGAGAACGGCTTGCGGCTGGAGGTAGACGTCGAGAAGGGGCAGAAGACCGGGTACTTCTACGACCAGCGGGAGAACCGGGCGTCGATCGCTCCGCTCATGACGGGCTGGGGCTCGCGCAGCGGCATCCGTCTGGAGACCCTTCCGGCCTTGGAGCTGCCCGAGGGCTTCTGGATTCGTCCGGAGGCCGGCGCGTCGACTGTCGAGGTGCCGGTCAACAAGAGCGGCAAGCCGGTATCCTTCCCTTACTGGGACGGCGCGACGGTGCTGGAGTGCTTTGCCCATACCGGCAGCTTCACGCTGCATGCCTGCAAGTACGGGGCCAAGAAGGTCACCTGTCTGGACGTCTCCGAGCATGCGATCGAGACGGCGCGGCGCAACGTGGCGCGCAACAGCTTCGAGGATCGGGTGGAATTCGTCGTTGCGGATGCCTTCGCGTACCTGCGCGAGCAGGTCAAGGGGTTGGACGAGCGTCGCAAGCGCGCTGGCGGCGGCACAGATACGAGCGTGGCGCTCGGCGCGGCGGGCCGCACCTGGGATGTCGTCATCCTCGATCCGCCCGCGTTCGCCAAGACCAAGCAGGCGGCTGCCGGAGCGATGCGCGGCTACAAGGACATCAACCTGCACGGCATGAAGCTGGTCAATGAAGGCGGTTATCTCGTGACTGCAAGCTGTTCGTACCATATGCGGCCGGAGATGTTCCTGCAAGCGATCCAGGAAGCGGCGAGCGACGCCGGCAAGCTGCTGCGTCTGATCGAGTGGCGCGCGGCAGGCAAGGATCACCCGCAGCTGCTCGGTGTCAGCGAAGGCCACTATTTGAAGTTTGCAGTGTTCGAGGTTCGCAGTCGCCAGTAACGACCGCAGGCGACCCCATCGGCTGCCCGCAGCGTCCGTACGGATGCGGGGCAGCCTGTTCGTCGTCACCGCTCAGGAACGCATGTTTGCACAGACGGGTGAAATGCGGCGTCCGGTTGTGATAGAATAGGAGCATTGGCAACAACGGAAGGAGAGCAAGAGCGATGACGCTGCGAATGGTGCTGGGACGATCCGGCACAGGCAAGACCCGATTGTGCATGAACGAGCTGCTGGGTGAGCTGCGCAGCAACCCCGACGGCGAGCCGCTCATCCTGCTCGTGCCGGAGCAGGCGACGTTCCAGACGGAGTACGCGCTGGCGCGCGCGGAGGGGCTGGCAGGGACGATCCGGGCCCAGGCGCTCAGCTTCCGCAGGCTGGCCTTCCGGGTGATGCAGGAGACCGGCGGGACAGCGCTCGTGCCGATCACCGAGGATGGCAAGCATATGCTGCTGTACAAGATCCTGCATCGGGTCGGCCCGCAGCTCCAGCTCTACCAGGGAGCGGGCGAGCAGCAGGGCTTCATCGAGCGGCTCGGCGAGCTGCTGACCGAGTGGAAGCGCTACGCCATCGAGCCGCAGGCGATCGAAGCGTATGCCGCCGGCGGCGTCGCAAGTCCGCTGCTCGAGCGCAAGCTGCACGATCTGCAGCTCATCTACGGCGAGCTTGAGCAAGAGCTGTCGGGACAATATATCGATGCGGAGGATTATCTGAGCTGGCTGCACGAGGGCGGCTCGCAAGCCTCGACGCTGCGCGGCGCTCGCGTCTGGGTCGACGGCTTCCACGGCTTTACGCCCCGTGAGCTGGAGGCGCTGGGCGTGCTGCTGCAGGAGGCGGCCGAAGTGACGGTGACGCTGACGCTGGACCGTCCGTACGGTCCGGGAGAGCGGCCGCATGAGCTGGACCTGTTCCACCCGACTGCCGAGACGTATATCCGTCTGCGCGAGCTGGCGGAGCGGTTAGGGGTACATAGCTTGCCGGATACGGTGCTTGCGGCCGACACGCCGCCGCGCTTCCGGGCTCGGCCGGCGCTTGCGCATCTGGAGCGCCACTTCGCCCTGCGGCTGCCGATGGTCGCTTCTCGCGAGGAGACCGCGCGCGGCATCTCGGTCGTGCAGGCGGTGCATCGGCGCGCCGAGGTCGAGGCGGTGGCGCGCGATATGATCGCACGGGTGCGCGAGGGCGACTGCCGCTGGCGCGACATGGCGGTGATGGTGCGGGATACTGCCAGCTATACGGATTATATCGCACAGATTTTCGAGGAGCATGACATCCCTTACTTCCTCGATCAGAAGAGCGACGCCGAGCATCATCCGCTCGTCGAGTTCATCCGCTCAGCGCTCGAGACGGTCGTCCAGGGCTGGCGCTACGACGCGGTGTTCCGCTGCGTCAAGACCGAGATGCTGCTGCCGGAGGATGGCAGCGTTCCCCGCGAAGCGATGGATCGGCTGGAGAACTATGTGCTCGCCAGCGGCATCGACGGCCGTCGCTGGCTCGACCGCAAGCGCTGGCGGCCGCTCGTCCAGGACTCGCTGGACGGCGCGCCCGAGGAGGCGCGTGCGGCTGAGAAGCGCGCCTTTGAGGAGCTGATGGATTGTCGCGAGCTGGTCGTGGCGCCGCTCCGCCGATTCGGTCGGCAGCTCCAGGAGGCGGCCAACGTCCGCCAGATGTGCGAGGCGATGTACGGGCTGCTCGATCGGACCGAGGCGGCCGAGCGTCTGGAGCGTTGGAGCAGAGAGGCCGCAGAGCGCGGCGAGCTGAGGCGAGCCCGCGAGCACCGGCAGCTATGGGAGGGCGTGATGGATTTGCTGGATCAGCTCGTGGAGCTGGTCGGCGAGGAGCAGCTCTCGCGCGAGCTGTTCGCCGGGATGCTGGAGGCCGGTCTGCCCGGACTGAAGCTCTCAGCCGTGCCGCCGTCGCTCGACCAGGTGCTGGTCGGCAGCATGGAGCGGACGCGCACCGGTCGCATCGGCATCTGTTATATCCTGGGCGCGGTCGACGGCGTGCTGCCGATGCGCATCCAGGAGGACGGCATCCTGACCGAGGATGAGCGGGAGCGGCTGGCGGGCGACGGCATCGCGATGGCTCCGGGCGTCCGGCGCCGGCTGCTCGACGAGCGATTCCTGATCTATCACGCTCTGACGCTGCCCTCCGATCATCTGTGGATCAGCTACCCGTCCTCGGACGCCGAGGGCAAAAGTCTGCTGCCGTCGGAGATCGTCCGCCATCTGAGGCAGATGTTCCCTGCGCTGGCGACGGAGCAGGTCGCTGCCGAGCCGGAGGCTGGAGGCGACGTTGCCTCGCAGCTGGCTTACCTGGCCCATCCCGGCCCGGCGCTGTCGCGGCTTATCGTGCAGCTCCGCCAGTGGCGTCAAGGGCTGCCAGTCGCCGACCTGTGGTGGCAGGTGTACAACTGGTATGCCGCCAGACCGGGCTGGCGCAGACAACTCTCTGTCGTCGTCTCGTCGCTGGAGTATAGCAACGCGGAGCCGCCGCTATCGGCGCAGACGGCGCTCCGCCTTTACGGCGAACGGTTGCGGGCGAGCGTCTCGCGGATGGAGCGATTCGTCTCGTGTCCGTTCCAGCATTTCGCGATCCACGGCTTGCGCTTGCGAGAGCGACGACTCCATCGACTGGAAGCGCCCGACATCGGTCAGCTGTTCCACGCGGCGCTCAGCCGCCTGGCGGGCGAGCTGGGCGAGAGCTGGGGCAGTCAGACCGAGGAGCAGATCCGCGGCCGGGCCGCTCGCGCGGTCGAGGAGCTGGCCCCGCGCCTGCAGTCGGAGATCCTGCTGAGCAGCAGCCGCTTCCAGTATATCGCCCGCAAGCTGGCTGCGATCGTCGCCCAGGCGGCGGTCGTGCTCGGCGAGCATGCGCGGCGCGCCAGCTTCCTGCCAGTCGGGCTGGAGCTGGACTTCGGCGGCGAGGGTACGCTGCCGGCGCTGGAGATCCCTCTCGAGGGCGGCCGGACGATGGAGATCGTCGGTCGGATCGACCGGGTCGATGCCGCGCCGACCGACGAGGGTATGCTGCTGCGCGTCATCGATTACAAGTCGTCGGCGACCTCGCTGCGGCTCGATGAGGTGGCGCACGGCCTGTCGCTGCAGATGCTGACCTACCTCGACGTGCTGCTCACCCATGCTCCGGCGTGGCTTGGACGACCGGCGATCGCCGCAGGCGTCCTCTACTTCCATGTTCACAACCCGATGCTGCTGGCCTCGGGCAGACTGTCGGGCGAGGAGGCGCGGGCGCTGCTGCTCAAGCGGTTCAAGCTGCGCGGCCTGCTGCTCGCAGACGAGCAGACGGTGCGGATGATGGACGGCGAGCTCGGCATCGGCTATTCGGAGCTGCTGCCGGTAGCGCTCAAGAAGGACGGCGACTTTTACGGCACCTCCTCAGTCGTCACCGGCGAGCAATGGGAGACGCTGCGCCAGGCGGTGCGGACGACGATCCGGACGATCGGGGAGCGGATTACGCGCGGCGAGGTGGCGATCACGCCGTATCGTCTCGGAGCGCGCACGCCGTGCGCATTTTGCGCGTACAAGCCGGTCTGCCAGTTCGATCCGATGGATGAGGGCAACGACTATATCAGATTGCGCAAGCAAGGCAAGGACGAGCTGTGGCTGACGCTGGCGGAGCGGGCCGCAGCCGATCAGCCGCCATGCGCAGCGAAAGGAGGAGCGAGCGATGGATCGGCAACTTCATAACGAAATCGCGACGCCTGAAGGCAGCAGCCTGCCGCCGAAGCCTCCGGGTAGCACCTGGACAGACGCGCAGTGGCACGCCGTCGTAGCGGGCGGTCAGGATGTGCTGGTAGCCGCGGCAGCCGGCTCCGGCAAGACGGCGGTGCTGGTCGAGCGGATCATCCGCAAGATCTCCGCCAACACGGATGTCGACCGGCTGCTGGTGGCGACGTTCACCAAAGCCGCCGCAGCGGAGATGAAGGAGCGGATCCGTCTGGCGCTGGAGCGCGCGCTGCTCGATCAACCGCAATCCGAGCATCTGCGGCGGCAGCTCGCGATGATGAACCGGGCAGCGATTACGACGCTTCATTCCTTCTGTCTCGATGTGATCCGGCGCTACTATCCGATGATCGGACTCGACCCGGGGTTCCGGGTCGCTAACGAGACGGAGGCCGAGCTGTTGCGGCTCGATGTGCTGGATGCGCTGTTCGAGGAGCGGTATGCGGCTGCCGAGACGGAGCCGGGCTTCCTCCGTCTGGCCGATGATTATGGCGGCGAGCGCGGCGACGAGCCGCTGTACCATCTCGTCCAGGAGCTGTATGACTTCTCCCGCAGCGATCCTTGGCCTGATCACTGGCTGGAGCGGGCGGCGTCGGCATTCGAGACGCCGGATACCGCTGCGCTCGGCGAGAGCGACTGGGTGCGGACGATCGAGGCGGATGTGCGGCTGACGCTCGTCGGCGCTCGCGACATGCTGCTCGGCGCGCTGCGCACGGCGTCCGAGCCGGGCGGGCCGGCGGTCTATGCGCCGACGCTGGAGGACGATCTGCGCGCGGTCGAGGAGCTGCTCGGACGCGTGAGCGCCGAGCCGTGGACCGACTGGCAGGCGGCATTCGCCGCGGTCAGCTTCGGCAAGCTGAAGGCGCTGCGCGGCGATGACGTCGACAAGTCGCTGCAGGAGCAGGTCAAGACGCTGCGCGAGCAAGCCAAAAAGCTGATCGGCGAGCTGACCGGCGAGCTGTTCGGTCGGACGCCAGAGGAATTCCTGGCGGAGCTGCATGACGCGGCTCCGCAGATGAGAGCGCTGGCCGCGCTCGTCATCGACTTCGCCAAGCGCTACGAGCAAGCGAAGCGGGCCAAGGGATTGCTCGACTTCGGCGATCTCGAGCATTACTGTCTGCGCATCCTGCGTTCGCCCGCCTCGACGCCGGAGCGCTCGCTGCCCTCGGCGGCTGCGCTCGAGTACCGTCGCCAGTTCGAGGAGATTCTGCTCGACGAGTACCAGGACACGAACCGGGTACAGGAGGCGATCGTCGAGCTGATCGCCAAGGAAGGCCCCGGCAACCGGTTCATGGTCGGCGATGTCAAGCAGAGCATCTATCGCTTCCGGCTGGCCGAGCCTGGACTGTTCCTGGCCAAGTACAAGGCGTATGAGAGCGGACAGGCGGGCGAGGGCTTGCGGATCGATCTGGCCCGCAACTTCCGCAGCCGCGCTCAGGTCGTCGACGGCGTCAACGACGTGTTCCGCCTGATCATGCGCGAGAGCGTCGCCGAGATGGATTATGATGAGGCTGCGGAGCTCGTCTGCGGCGCTTCTTACCCGCCGGCTGGCGAGGGCGGCGGTCCGTATCGCATCGAGCTGGCCGTGCTCGACCGTACGGAGCCGGAGCGCGAAGCCGAGTCGGCCGAGGACGGGGCGGAGGAGGAGGGCACTGCCGTCGATGCGGCCGATCTGCAGACGGCGCAGCTCGAGGCACGCTATATCGCGGCCCAGATCCGCAGGCTGCGGGACGGCGACCCCACATCGCCGCCGTTCCGGGTGTACGACGGCAAGCGCCAGAGCAGCCGTCCGCTCGCCTGGCGGGATATCGTCGTGCTGCTGCGGGCGACCAGCCAGTGGGCGCCGATCCTGATCGAGGAGCTGCAGGCGCAAGGCATCCCAGCCTATGCCGAGCTGAGCACCGGCTACTTCGATGCGATCGAGGTGGAGGTGATGCTCTCGGTGTTGCGGGTGATCGACAATCCATATCAGGACATCCCGCTCGCGGGCGCCCTGCGCTCGCCGATCTTCGGGCTGGATGCCGAGGAGCTCGCGATGATCCGCGTCTATGGCGGTCGGGGCTCCTACTACGAGGCCGTACAGGACGGCGCCGCCAATCTGCTGTTGCCCGAGGCGACCCGGGACAAGCTGTCGCTGTTCCTGTCGCGGCTCGAGCTGTGGCGCGAGGATGCGCGGCAAGGCTCGCTGGCCGAGCTGGTATGGCGGATCTGCCGGACGACGGGCTACTACGATTTCGTCGGCGGCCTTACCGGCGGCGTGCAGCGCCAGGCCAATCTGCGGGCGTTGTACGACCGCGCGAGGCAATACGAGCAGACGTCGTTCCGCGGCTTGTTCCGCTTCCTGCGATTCATCGACCGGATGCGGGAGCGCGGCGGCGATCTGGGGACGGCCCGCGCGCTTGGCGAGCAAGAGGATGTCGTGCGCATCATGTCGATCCACCGCAGCAAGGGGCTTGAGTTCCCGGTCGTCTTTACGGCGGGACTCGGCAAGCTGTTCAACATGCAAGACCTGAACCGTCCCTTCCTGATGCACAAGGAGCTGGGCTTTGGTCCTCGCCATGTCGATAGCGAGCTGAGAGTGAGCTACCCGATGCTGCCGCAGCTGGCGATCCGGCGCAAGCAGCGGATGGAGCTGCTCGCCGAGGAGATGCGCATCCTGTATGTGGCGATGACGCGCCCCAAGGAGAAGCTGTTCCTCGTCGGCACCTTGTCCGGCGCGGCGGCGCAGCTGGAGCGGCGCCAAGCCTCCGGCGGCGAGACGACGGTCCCTGACTTCGCCTTGGCGGCGGCGCGGCGCTTCACGGACTGGCTGCTGCCGCTGACGGATCGGCTGCCTGCGGCGGAGCTGGCGCTCTCGGGCGGCGGAGCTGGCTGGAGCTGGTCGCTGCAGCCGGCGTCGCTCTACGCGATGGAGGCGGCGGCAGCCGCCCTCGTCGATCCCGAGGAGGAGGCGCGGCGCGCCGAGCGACTCGCGGCGGTGACGGCGGGGATCGTCCTCGCCGATGTGGAGAGCGACCAAGCGGCGGATATCGAAGCTCGGCTTGACTGGCGCTATCCCCATGCTGCAGCGACTGGGCTCGCCGCCAAGACGTCGGTGACGGAGATGAAGCGGCTGCAGGCGGAGTATGGGCATGCCGAGGGAGCGATCCCGCTCGAGGAAGCGCGGCAGGTCGCTCCGGCGCGCGGGGGCGCGTCCCGGCGCGGCGGGCTGCCGCCAGGCTCGCTGCGGCTGCGGCGTCCCCGCTTCATGGAGGAACGCTCGCTGACGGCTGCCGAGCGAGGCACCGTCAACCATCTCGTCATGCAGCATGCGCCGCTGACGACGCCGCTCACGATCGACGGTCTTGAGGCGCTGCTCGCAGACATGCAGGAGAGACGCCTGCTGTCGCCGGAGCAAGCCGCTGCGGTCGACCGCGAGACGATCGTCGGCTTCTTCACGAGCCCGCTCGGCGAGCGGCTGCTGGCAGCCGAATGGGTGCGGCGAGAGGTGCCGTTCAGCCGGACGCTGCCTGCGGGCCGCATCTATCGGGAGGCCGAGCTGGACGAGACGACGGCAGCAGAGCCGGTGCTTATCCAGGGCGTCATCGATTGTCTGTTCGAGGATGAGCGCGGACTCGTGCTGATCGACTACAAAACCGATCGGATCTGGATGAGTCAGTGGGAGGAGACGGCCGAGCGGCATCGCTTCCAGCTCGAGCTGTACGCGGAGGCAATCGGCGCTATACTGGACAAGCCGGTGGCGGAGTGTCATGTCTTCTTCTTTGACGGCGGACGCTCGGTGCAATTGACCTGATACGAGGGCGGCTCGAAATTTTCAAAAAGGTGGGGGTATAGGTGCAAGAGGAACAGCCGGTGAAGCGTTCCTGGTTTACGGGTGTCGTAGTCGTGTTGCTGGTGGCAAGCCTGACCTACAGCGTGTTCCTGTTCTCGCATAAGCTGCAAAACGACCAACGGGAGAAGGCGTTGACCGGAGAGCGGATTATCACATCGGCGTGGGATACGAAGCTCTACACAGAGATGATCATCGAAAACACCCGGAAGCTGCTGGATACTAATGATATCGGCGAGCGCATCGCTGCCAAGCAAGCGCTTGGCTACACCTTTGGCGGCTACGCCAAGGGCGCTCAGGCCTTTATTGGCGCAGCTCAGGATATCGAGTCTCGCGAGTTGCCTGGTCATCAACGCAACGCGTTGACCTTCCTGTCGCAGATTGAGCTGTCGGTCCGCAGTATCGGCAATCACGACCAACCTCTTAGCCCCCAGGAGCGGGATTATCTGGAGGGGGTCGTAGCGTTGCACGAGCGTCTGCATGCGGAGATCAGCCGTTTTGGCGTGACACAGACGACCCAGCAGGAGTCGCTGCTCGTCCTGTCGGAGCTGGAGTGGGTCGATATGGCCTATGCGATGCTGGATATTATGAACGAGCCTGAAGAAGTCTTATTCGAAGGCGTGAATGCGGAGGATGCGGAACAGACAGAGTCGGCGCAGTAACAGAGACAGACGCCTTTTGTGAACAAAATTCGACGCTTTCGCACAGTTTCGACTAGGATTGACGAATAAAGTGTGATATACTTGGCACAAGTTAATAAAGGGTAGGAGAACGGGAGAACCACAAGCCCCCAAGCTGCGAATGCTCGCAGACTGGGTTCTTGTGGTTCTTTTTATATTTTATCATGGAGGGAGCTTCCGATTATGGGACCATTCTCGGCTGCGGAACGCGAGCAAAGATTAGTAAGGATGCAGAGTAGCGAATATGATATTCTGATCATAGGAGGCGGCATCACCGGCGCAGGCATCGCGCTGGACGCCCAGACCCGAGGGATGAAGACGGCGCTGATCGAGATGCAGGATTTTGCCGGCGGCACGTCGAGCCGCTCGACCAAGCTCGTCCATGGCGGGCTGCGATATCTCAAGCAATTGCAAGTGAAGATGGTCGCCGATGTCGGCAAGGAGCGCGCGGTCGTCTATGAGAACGGGCCGCATGTGACGACGCCGGAGTGGATGCTGCTGCCCTTCTACAAGGGGGGAACGTTCGGCGCTTTGTCAACCTCGATGGGCTTGCGGCTCTATGACTTCCTGGCCGGCGTGAAGCGGGAGGAGCGTCGCAGGATGCTCGGCGTCGGCGATACGGCAGCCAAGGAGCCGCTGCTCAAGCAGGAAGGACTGCTCGGCGGGGGCACCTATGTCGAGTATCGAACCGATGACGCCCGTCTGACGATCGAGGTGCTCAAAAAAGCAGTTGGCGCGGGGACCGATGCCGTCAATTATTTGAAGGCGGAAAAGCTGCTCTACGACGACGGCAAGCTGACTGGCGTGATCGCCAAGGACAGCATCAATGGCAAGGAATATCGAATTATGGCCCGTCAGGTCGTCAATGCGGCCGGCCCTTGGGTCGATGAGCTGCGCGCCAAGGATCATTCCAAACGCGGCAAGACGCTGCGCCTGACCAAGGGCGTCCATCTCGTCTTCGACGGTGCGCGCTTCCCGCTGCGACAGGCAGTGTACTTCGACACCAAGGACAAGCGGATGATCTTCGCGATCCCGCGCGACGGCAAGACCTATGTCGGCACGACCGATACCGACTATGTGGGCGATACCGCGTACCCAAGAATGACCGAAGCCGACCGAACCTATCTACTGGCCGCCTGCAACGACATGTTCCCGAGCGTCAGGCTGACCGAGCAGGATGTCGAGTCGAGCTGGGCGGGACTGCGTCCGCTCATCTACGAGGAGGGCAAGTCGCCCTCGGAGGTGTCGCGGCGCGACGAGATCTTCACCTCGCCGTCCGGTCTGATCACGATCGCCGGTGGCAAGCTGACTGGCTACCGCAAGATGGCCGAGCATGTGACGGATCTGATCGCCAAGCGGCTACCGGCTGGCAGCGGGCGCGCCTGGCAGCCGTGCGCGACGCGGACGATGGCGCTCTCGGGCGGCGATGTCGGCGGCTCGCGAGCGTTCCCGGCCTTCGTGCAGCGGATGACAGCAGAGGGCGAGCGAATCGGGTTGACTGGCGCGGATGCGCGGAAGCTGACCGAGCGCTACGGCTCCAATGTGAGCGAGCTGTACCGGCTCGTGCAGGAGTGGCGAGCCGAGGAGGCGCACGGACTGCCGAAGACCGTCTATGCGATGGTCCGTTACAGCATCGAGGCCGAGATGGCGCTGAAGCCGGTCGATCTGTTTATTCGCCGGACGGGCGCGCTGTTTTTTGACATCGACTGGGTGCGGGCCTACAAGACGCAAGTGATCGACTACATGGCCGCCAGCCTAGGCTATACGGAGGCTGACAAACAGGCGTACGCGGCAGAGCTGGAGCGAGAGCTGCATGCCGCCGTGACGCCGGAGGACAGGGAGGAGCCGGATGACGCCGGAGAAGCAGATTATATTGCCGGCAGCAAGACAGATCAAAGATCTGGAGAAGCTGCTGGCCCGACCGTTTGAGACGATCGTCATCTTGGATACGCATATCGGCCAACTGCAGCCCATCGTGCAACTGGCCAAGTCGCACGGCAAAAAACCGCTGCTGCACGCCGATCTGATCGGCGGGCTCAAAAATGACGAGGAAGCGGCCGAATACCTTTGTCAGGTGATTCGACCCGCCGGCATCATCTCGACGCGCGCCGGCGTGATCGCCAAGACGAAGCAAAACGGTATCGTCGCGATCCAGCGGCTGTTCATGCTCGACACCAACGCCCTCGAAAAAAGCTATGCGCTCCTGAAGAAGACGGAGCCGGATTATATCGAGGTGCTGCCAGGCGTCATCCCCCATATGATCCAGGAGGTGCATGCGCGCACTGGCATTCCTGTTATCGCTGGCGGACTCGTGCGGACGGTTGATGAGGTGCGGCAGGCGATAGAGGCCGGAGCAGTGGCCGTGACGACCTCCCGCAAGGACTTGTGGGATCATTTCGAAACCAAGTAACGTTAGGAGGAGCCGGCTTTGTCCGAACAATATATATTGGCTATCGACCAGGGGACGACAAGCTCCCGAGCCATCCTGTTTGATCAGGAAGGTCACATCGTCAGTTCAGCGCAACAGGAGATTCCCCAATATTATCCCGAGCCCGGCTGGGTCGAGCAGGACGCCAGCGAGATCTGGCTGTCTGTGCTAGGCGTCATCGCCAGCGCGCTTTCCAAGGCGGGGATCAAGCCCGAGCAGATCGGCGCGATCGGCATGACCAATCAGCGGGAGACAACGGTCCTGTGGGACAAAGAGAGCGGTTATCCGATCCATCGCGCCGTTGTCTGGCAGTCGAGACAGTCGCAGGAGATTTGCGATCGGTTGAAGCGCGAAGGTCATGAGCAACGATTCCGCGACAAAACCGGCTTGCTCATCGATCCTTACTTCTCCGGGACCAAGATCCGCTGGCTGCTCGATCATGTCGAGGGCGCGCGCGAGCGAGCCGAGCGGGGCGAGCTGCTGTTCGGCACGATCGACTCGTGGCTGCTCTGGAAGCTGACCGGCGGCGCGGTGCATGCGACAGACTACTCCAATGCCTCGCGTACGCTGCTCTACAATATTCACGAGCTTCGCTGGGACGAGGAGCTGCTGGAGCTGCTAGACATTCCTCATCAGCTGTTGCCTGAGGTCCGTTCGTCGTCGGAGATCTACGGCCATACAGTGCGGCATCATTTCTTCGGCCATCAGGTGCCGATTGCGGGTATCGCGGGCGACCAGCAGGCTGCCTTGTTCGGGCAGACGTGCTTTGAGCGAGGGATGGTCAAAAACACCTATGGCACCGGCTGCTTTATGCTGATGAACACCGGCACGGAGGCTGTCCGCTCCGAGCATGGTCTGCTGACGACGATCGCCTGGGGCGTGGATGGCCAGGTCGAGTATGCGCTGGAAGGCAGTGTATTCGTCGCGGGATCCGCGATTCAATGGCTGCGGGACGGCTTGCGGATGCTGCGCCACTCGTCGGACTGCGAGACCTATATCTCCCGAGTCGCCTCCACAGACGGCGTCTACGTCGTCCCCGCCTTTGTCGGATTGGGCACGCCTTATTGGGAGAGCGATGTTCGCGGCGCCGTGTTCGGCTTGACGCGCAGCACGTCCAAGGAGCATTTCGTCCGCGCCACTGTGGAGGCGCTTGCTTATCAGAGCAAGGATGTGCTGAAGGTCATGATACAGGATGCGGGCGTTGATCTGAAGACGCTGCGAGTCGATGGCGGCGCGGTCGTCAATGACTTCCTCATGCAGTTCCAGAGCGACATCCTCGGCGTGCAGGTGGAGCGCCCGGTCATCCGGGAGACGACGGCGCTCGGCGCGGCCTATCTGGCAGGCCTGGCCGTAGGATTCTGGCCGGACCGTGCAGCGCTGACGGCGATCTGGCATCGCGAGCGGGCTTTTACGGCGGTGATGGAGGAAGCGGAGCGCACCCGTCTGTACAGCGGCTGGAAAAAGGCCGTTCAGGCGGCAATTGCGTTCCAGTAGTAGCCATTTGCCCAGTTCCGAATAAGATATAGCAGGAACGAAAGGAGCTGGGAGGATGGAACAGGTCTCGATGAAGCAGCATTGCCATGAGCACATGCATCGTTATGTGCTGGCGCGTACAAAGGACGGCTGGTGCACCGACGGGTTTGTGGAGCATGTGGACGACGAATATGTATGTCTGGCCGTACTTTGCGAGGGTCCAGGCAGAGACGACAGAGCTTTTGGACCTTACCCGTATTTCGGTACGCCGTTTGCAAGGCCGCCGTTGTACCCGTATCCCTATTACCCGCGGCGCTATTTTGCCAGACAGGTATTTCCGCTGGCGGCGCTGCTCGGATTATCGCTGCTGCCGTTTTACTGACCGTTTCAGCGACCGCATCGCCCCGGAGCCTCTCTTCGGAGCGATGCGTTTTTTCGTTGTTGCCCCCAGCCGGGCGGGACAAGCCGGCGTTCGCGTGCAGCGGTTGTCCGTTTCTGCTATGATGATAGAGACAATGCAATTGATATTTGTTCGAGGAGGTCCGGGAATGTCCGATTGTATTTTTTGTAAAATTATCGAAGGCAGTATTCCGTCTAAAAAAGTGCTGGAAAACGACCAGGTGCTGGCATTTCATGATATCCAGCCGGCCGCTCCCGTTCATGTGCTGATCATTCCGAAGAAGCATATTCCGACGATGAATGATGTAACCGCCGAGGACGGCGAGACGATCGCAGCGGTGTTTGCGGCTGCCCGTGAGATTGCCGCAGAACTTGGAATCGCCGAATCGGGCTATCGCCTGATCAACAACTGCAATAGCGAGGGCGGACAAGTCGTCTACCATCTGCACGTTCATCTGCTAGGCGGCGAGCCGCTGGGTCCGTTGCTTGCGCATTGATGCGTGCGGGGGCGACTCTGCGTTCCTGGTGGGACGCAATGTCGCGCCTAGCGACAATGGAAGTTGACACTGACTTTCATTTTCCCGTATAATGAAGTGTGATAATCCGAGTTATCGTTCTGGACGGTCTGTTCTGGAGGGAGGGAAAACTGGTGTCTGAAACAAAAGTTCGCAAAAATGAGACCATCGATGCTGCACTCCGTCGTTTCAAGCGTTCCATCGCGAAGGACGGCGTTTTGGCCGAGGTCAAAAAACGCAAACACTACGAAAAGCCAAGCGTCAAGCGTAAGAAGAAATCCGAGGCTGCGCGCAAGAGAAAGTTTTAGGAGGATCCTTCCACGATGAACCTTAACGAACGATTAAACGACGATATGAAGCAAGCGATGAAGAGCCAGGAGAAATTCAAGCTCACCACCATCCGGATGATTCGCGCGGCCGTCAAAAATCAAGAAATTGAATTGAAACGCCCGCTTGAAGATGACGAGGTGCTTGCGATCTTGAGTCGTGAGATCAAACAACGTAAAGATTCCCTCCAAGAATTTCAAAAAGCCGGCCGTGAAGATTTGACTGCAAATCTCGCAGCAGAAATAGATATTATTAGTGTTTACCTGCCCCAACAGCTCACAGAAGAAGAAATCAAAGTGATCGTACAGCAGACCATCCAGGAAACCGGAGCTTCTTCCAAAGCCGAGATGGGTAAAGTCATGAGCGCCCTGATGCCTAAAGTAAAAGGACGCGCTGACGGTAAACTAGTAAATCAAACGGTACAACAATTTCTGCAATAGATACTTAAAAAACGCCCTCGCGCCGCGAGGGTGTTTTTTTAAGTGTTCGCGGCCGATAAACAATGGTAACCAAATAGCCGACATAGTAAGTAAGGTCCTGCCTCTCAAAGCGTCCGGACGGACCGAAGTCATCCATGATTAGGGGAGGAACCTGTATGTCGGTGCGTTGGAAGTTGGCTGCTTTGGCCGTGATACCGTTGCTTTTTTTCATCGGAACAAGCCTCTACCTGTTGCATGAGCAACGTCAGATGTTCGATTACATAACCGAGGAGATCCACGAGACGACCAATGTCGTCCAGGAGCTGGTCCTCAATGCCGACCGCGACATGTATCAGGCATACGTCGCATACCTTAAAATGGCCGCCCAAGGGCAAACAGACTCGCAGACTGAGGCGGAGCGTCAAGTGTTGACGGAAAATCTGGCCCAAGTGGAAGAGCGCATGGGGCAGGCTGTAGAGATCATCCGGTCTGCCAATCTGAGCGAAGTGAGGTCAGAGGAAAGCGATATGACGCTGCGACAGCTGACTGAGCAATTCAAGACCCGATATGAAGCCTGGAAGCCGGACGTACTCCAGGGGGCGGGAGGAGGCAGCGCCGATTCAGAAGCCGTGGCTGCGGGGTTCGAGTCGACGCGGGAGCTAGTCAGCGTCATCGACGATGCGATCGATGCGTATGAGGCAGTGAAGCTGTCGGAGATTGAGCGGTTAATCAAGCAGTTGGAGTGGATAGTGCTGCTCATCGTCACCGTCGTGTTCCTCATCGTCTGTCTGTCCGCTTATGTCATGATCCGCCGTATCCTGAGTACGGTGAGCGCTGTCGTCTCCAAGACGGCGCAGGTCGCGGCAGGAGATCTGACGGTGCCGCCGGAAGCGCGCTACAGCAAGGATGAGCTAGGCAAGATAGCAATGTCTGTCGACATGATGATCGCCGCCATCTCTGCGTTGGTACAAAAAATCGGCGGCAATGCCGGGGAAGTGGGCAGGTCGGCGACATTCCTCGAAGCATCGGCCAAGGAGTCGGCGGATGCTTCCTCCCATATCGCGCATAATATCCAACAGGTAGCCGAGGGGGCGGAAGCCCAAGCGCGGGCGGCTGCCGAGACCTCCAGAGCAATGGAGGAGATGGCGATCGGCATCGAGCGTATCGCAGCGCTTACGACGCGCATGGCGGAAGGCTCCGCTCTCGCTTCCAGACAGGCGGATCGGGGGGTGGACACGCTGCAAGAGCTGGTCGACCAGATGGACGCAATCAGCGCTTCGGTCGATCATTTGTCCGGTTCGATTACCTCGCTAGCCGGACGCTCGGAGCGGATTGCGGGCATCGCCGAGAATATCGCCTCCTTTGCGCAGCAGACGAATATTTTGTCCTTGAACGCTTCGATCGAGGCTTCGCGGGCAGGCGAGGCGGGCAGAGGGTTCGCCGTCGTCGCCAGCGAGATCCGCAAGCTCGCGGCAGGCTCGATGCAATCGGCCAGCGTCATCGCCGAGCTGATCGCAGACACGAACCAGCAGATCGGAACGGCGGCAGAGCAGATGACCGTGACGCTGCGGGAACTCGGCGAGGGGCAAGGACGAGTGAAGATTGTCCGCGGCACGTTCGCCGATATCCAGACCTCGGTATCGGATATGTCCGGCCAGCTTCAGGAGAATTCCTCCATAGCGGAGCAGATGTCTGCCAGCGCCGAGCAGGTGAGCGCTTCGATGCAAGAGTCCGCAGCTGCAGCTGCCTCCAATCTGGGCAAGACGGAGAATGTTGCTGCTGCGACAGAGGAGCAGTTGGCGCTGATGGAAGGAATCTCCAGCGCATCCGTTCAGTTGACCGCGATCGTCGGCGAGCTGGAGTCCGCAGTGGCACAATTCAAAGTGTAAGCCCCGCTGCTGGGTCCATAATTTGGCTGCCAAGCAGGGTTACGTAAGGTCAATGTCGAAAAAGTGAAACGTGCGGTCGAATCCATACGTATAAGGGACTATTGAAAGCAAGACAGCAAAGGAGGGAAACCTGGTGAGGAGTATGGCAATCCGGCGATGGCTGATCCGTCTGCCGCTGATGCTCCTGGTGATGGGGATGCTCGTAGCAACGGCGCTTCCTTTAATGGCTGCCGCTAATGAGCCGACCGCCGAGACGCCGCCGATCAATGGTCCGGCTGTCTATGTCATCCCGATCAAGCAGACGATTGAATCTGGACTGCAATCGTTCCTGGAGCGTGCGTTTCAGGAAGCCGAGGAAGCCGAGGCCGAGCAGATCATCCTGGTCATCAATACGTACGGCGGTCGAGTGGACAGCGCTGACAACATCGGTCAGCTGATCCAGAACAGCCCGATCCCGACCGTGGCTTATGTGCAGAGCAACGCGATCTCTGCAGGCGCATACATCGCGCTTAATGCCGATCAGATCGTCATGCAGCCGAACAGCTCGATCGGCGATGCCGCCGTCGTCGATGGCACTGGCGAGTTGATAGACAACCCTAAGATTACGTCGATGTGGGTAAGCAAGATGAAGGCGGCTGCCGAGCTGAATGACCGCGATCCGGCGATCGCGATCAAGATGGTCGATCCCAATGTCGAGTTGACGATTGCGGAGCTGAACAACAAAACGCTTGGCAAAGGCGAGCTGCTGACGCTCACCTCGCAGGAGGCGCTGGCGGTCGGATACGCCGAGCATATCGCAGGCTCCGTCGAAGAGACAATCGACTGGCTGGGTCTGGGGCAACGCACCGTCATAAACGTCGATCTTACGTTCGCGGAGAATCTCGCGACCTGGCTGACCTCGCCGCTTATCCGGACGCTGCTGCTCATTATCGGCATCGCCGGCGTCGCGATCGAGCTCGTCGTTCCCGGATTTGGAGCGCCTGGCATTATCGGTATCGCTGGGTTCGGCTTGTACTTTTTCGCGCACTTTATTGCAGGCTTCGCAGGTCTGGAGTCCGTCGTCCTATTCGTTGTCGGTATTGGGCTATTGATCATCGAATTATTTATACCGAGCTTCGGGATACTAGGCTTCCTGGGGATCGGCTCATTAGTGGCGGGGGTGGTTACTGCAGCTTACGATACTGAGAATGCCTTCTATTCGCTGTTGATCGCCTTTGGCGTGGCAGCGGTGCTGGTCGTCATCTTCGCGATTATTTTCAAAAAGCGAGGCATCTGGAACCGGTTTATCCTCAGCGATTCGCTGACCAAGGAGGCGGGCTACATCCCGGCTACATCCCGCGAGGATCTGCTCGATCAGGAAGGCGTCACCTTGACGCCGCTGCGTCCTTCCGGTACGGTACAGATCGGCGAGGAGCGGATCGACGTCGTTACCTCTGGCCAGTTTATCGCGCAGAATCGACCGGTGCGGGTCATCAAAGTTGAAGGCACCCGCGTCATTGTCCGCGAAATCGTGTAAGAATGCAACGAAGGATGGCAACAGTGCCATACCATTTATTTGGAGGGGATTAAATAAACATGGATCCTATGATTATGTATCTAGTCATCGCAGTCGTGGCATTTATCGTCCTTGTCGTCTTCCTGAATTTCTTCCCAGTCATGCTCTGGATCGCAGCGCTGTCCTCGGGCGTGCGGATCGGCATCATCACGCTCGTCGCCATGCGTCTGCGGCGCGTCGTTCCTGGTCGTATCGTCAACCCGATGATCAAGGCGCACAAGGCCGGTCTGGGCATCAATATTAACCAGCTTGAGAGTCACTATCTGGCAGGCGGCAACGTAGACCGCGTCGTCAACGCGCTGATCGCTGCGCAACGCGCCAACATTCCCCTCGAGTTCGCAAGGGCGGCTGCAATTGATCTCGCCGGCCGGGACGTGTTGAACGCAGTACAGATGAGTGTTAACCCGAAAGTTATCGAGACGCCGGTCGTCTCTGCTGTCGCCAAGGACGGCATCGAAGTTAAAGTTAAGGCTCGTGTTACGGTTCGGGCGAATATCGATCGTCTCGTCGGCGGCGCCGGCGAAGAGACAATCATTGCCCGTGTCGGCGAAGGTATTGTCAGTACGAACGGTGGAGCAGCTTCCCATAAGGACGTACTTGAAAATCCCGATCTAATTTCCCAGACGGTCCTTTCCAAAGGTCTAGACTCCGGTACGGCCTTCGAAATTCTGTCTATCGATATCGCTGACGTCAGTGTCGGCAAAAATATCGGCGCTTTCTTGCAAACTGAGCAAGCCGAAGCCGACAAGCAAATCGCCCAGGCAAAAGCCGAGGAGCGTCGGGCCATGGCCGTCGCCCTCGAGCAGGAGATGAAGGCTCGCGTCGTCGAGATGAGAGCGCGCGTCGTCGAGTCCGAATCGCAGGTTCCGCTGGCAATGTCCGACGCATTGCGTGAAGGCAAGCTTGGCGTGATGGATTACATGAACATGAAAAATATCGAAGCCGATACCCAGATGCGCAGCTCGATCGGCAAGCCGGCCGAAGACAGCAAAAAGACCGACAAATAATGAGTCTTGCGCAACTGAGGACCCTGCTACAGGGAGGTAACAGATGAACATTGTCGAATTTTTGACGCAGAATATATTTGTCGTCATTATCATTATCGGCTTCTTGCTCTCCCTGCTTGGCAAGAATAAAAAGCAGCAGGGAGGCGGCGATAACCGGATGCCGGACTTCGGATCTGGAAACCGTCCCGGCGGACCCGCTCAAGGGCAGCGTCAGCCGCAACAGAGGCCCCACCCGCAGCACAGGCCTCAACCGCAGCAGCACGTCGATCCTCGTCAACAGGATTTCCCTATGGAAATCCCGGTGCCCGAGGAACTCGCACGCAGAGCGGAGCGAGCGGAGGAGGAAGCGAGACAGCAGCTTGAAGAAGCAGAAGAAGAAAGACGGCGCGTTGAACAGCAGCGTCGCGCCCGCGAGGAGCAACGTCGCCGTCAGGAGGCGCAACGATTGGAAGAGGAAGAAGCGCGCAACCGGACGGTAGCAGCCTCAAAGGGCCCTGTCCGTCCGGGCGAGACGCTTCCTGGCGCCAATGAGCTGACGAGCGCTGTCCTGTGGGCCGAGATCCTTGGTCCGCCTCGGGCGAAACGTCCGTTTCGCTAAAATGACATCGATTTTTAAGTCAAAAATAAAAAGACTTCGCGGTCCCTCGGGGCGTGCGAAGTCTTTTGTCTTTTATAAATAGCCGTTACACCTTGCCCTGGCAGAAAAATGACGCCGCTCTGAAGCGAGCGGTCACATAAATCCGCCCTCCGGCGCATAGTTTGGTACAGTACGGGAGGAGGAGACGCTGCCTATGCGCCGCATTAGCCGCAAAATCCGCAAAATGACCGCCGATCTGCTGGATCTGCCACAGGATGTCGTATTTGACCTGCCCCGTATGACGATGATCGGCGACCGCCAGCTGTATATCGAGAATCATCGCGGGGTACTGCATTTCTCACAGGACCGGCTCCGCCTGGCGCTCAGTAAAGGCGAGCTGGAGGTTAGCGGAGCGGACCTGGTCATCCGTGGCATCTGGACGGAGGAAGTATTTATAGAAGGACGTATCAGCGCTATTCAAATGTTTGGTTAGGAGGAGAGTTCAGATGCGGGATTCATGGCTGCAAACGTTGCAAGGCATTGTGTCGGTGCGGATTCGCGGCGGCTCGCCGTCCGCCCTAGTGAACGAGGCGGGGGCGGCCGGAGTCCGGCTCTGGTCGATCCGCTATACTTCTGATAACGAAATGGACTGCGAGCTGACCGTGGGGGATTTTTTTCGCTTGCGTCCGATTCTGAAGCGGACAAGCTGCCGGATTCATGTGACTGGTCGCCGCGGCGTCCCCTTCTGGCTGCGCAAGCTGGAGCGCCGCAAGTTTTTTGCGGCGGGCCTGTTCCTGTTCCTCGCCGGATTGTATCTGCTCTCCTGCATGATCTGGGACGTAGAGGTGAAGGGCAATGTTGCGCTCACCGAGGAGCAGGTGCTCAGCGCGGCGGAGGCGGAGGGCATCCGCATCTACCAGTGGTCTTTTCGCATGCTTGATGTGGACGTGCTCTCCCGGCGTCTCGCTCAGCGGCTGCCGGAGGCGGCCTGGGTGGGCGTGGACAAGCGGGGGACCAAGATAACGATAGAGGTCGTGGAGAATCGCACGGCGAAGCCGCCGTCGCTCTATACGCCGAGACATCTAATCGCCGCCGAGGACGCTGTCGTGACGCGCATCATCGCCGAGACGGGCCGTCCGGTCGTCAAGAAGGATATGCGGGTCAAACGCGGCGATATCCTCATCTCGGGCACGATTGGCGCCATCCCCAACACGCGTACCGTCGTGGCCAAAGGAGAGGTGCGAGGGCTGGTGTGGCATAGCTATTCGATCGAACTGCCGCTGAAGAGTCGGAGCAAGGTTTATACGGGCGAGAGCGAGACCCGATGGCGGCTCCTGATCGGCGGGCGCAGCTTGCAGATCAGCGGCTTCGGCAAGCCCGAGTACGAGCAGTATGAGGTTGTCGAGCAGCGGCAGCAAATGAGCTGGAGAGGGATAGCGCTGCCGTTTGGACGGATCAAGGAAACCGTGCGCGAGTCGGAGACGATTGTCCGCGAGATGACGCCCGAAGAGGCTCGGGCGGTGGGTCTGCAGCAGGCCAGAGCCGAATTATGGACAAAATTAGGGCCCGATATCGACATTCGGGCCGAAAACCTTTTGCATGAAAAGACGGAGAATGGTAAAGTTTATATGAAAGTGCTTTTTGAAGTCGAACAATCGATCATTACCGATATGCCACTAGTTCAAATGCAAGGAGAATGAGGCTTTTTGACAGAGAAAATGACAACCGTAAAAATACCGCTCGATAACGCCTCCGAAGGGCAGGCGCTGTTCGGTCCGCAAGACCGGTACCTCAAGCTGATCGAGCAGCAGGTCCATTCAACCATCCTCTCTCGCGAGGCAGAGATCGTCGTCACCGGTCCGCGCGAGGAGACCGAGTCGCTGGAGCAGCTGTTCACCGTGCTCCTGGAGCTGGTGAGAGGCGGCTACATACCAACCGAACGAGATATCTCGTATGCGCTGGAGCTGTCGCGGACGATGCAGGCCGATCAATTGCTCGATCTGTTCAAGGGCGAGATTACGACGACCTACCGGGGCAAGCCGGTGCGCGTGAAGACGATCGGTCAACGCTACTATGTCTCGACGATCCGCAAGAAGGATATCGTCTTCGGCATCGGTCCGGCCGGGACAGGCAAGACGTACCTCGCAGTCGTGCTGGCAATCGCCGCGTTGAAGGAAGGCGCGGTCAAGCGCATCGTGCTGACGCGGCCGGCGGTCGAAGCGGGCGAGAGCCTGGGCTTCCTGCCAGGAGACTTGCAGGAGAAGGTCGATCCGTATCTGAGACCGCTCTATGACGCCCTTCATGACGTGATGGGCCCGGACCAATCTGCCAAAGCATTCGAACGCGGCTTAATCGAGGTGGCGCCGCTTGCCTACATGCGCGGTCGGACGCTCGAGGACTCCTTCATCATCCTCGACGAAGCGCAGAACACGACGCCAGAGCAAATGAAGATGTTCCTGACCCGTCTGGGCTTCGGCTCCAAGATGGTCATCACCGGCGATGTGACGCAGATCGATTTGCCTCGGGGCAAAAATTCCGGTCTGATTGAAGCCTCTAAAATTCTTCAATCGATCGACGAAATCGGATTCATACATTTTTCGGAATCGGACGTCGTCCGGCATTCGCTCGTGCAGCAGATCATCACAGCTTATAATGAGAATGCAGAAAACCAAAGATAGAGAGGAATGCAAGCCGTATGAACCGAAACCAGGCGACAAACCGGACGGGCTCATCCTCCTCGAAGCTGGCAGGCTGGCGGCATAGCAGAGGAGTTCGCTGGCTGCTGCTGCTTCTGTTCGTGCTGCTTTTCTATTCCAGCCTGTCTGCGCATCTCGTACCGAAGACGTATAATATCCAATTAAACGATGTAGCGGATCGGAATATCGCCGCGCCGCGCCAGATGGACGACGAGAAGGCAACGATCAAGGCCCAGGAAGAGGCGGCCGAGCGCGTCCAGACCGTCTACAACATCGTTGCCCTCGGCAGCCAGAATCTGGTCGACGAGATCTTCCAGCGGATGGATCAGCTCAACGCCGACGATCAGGTAACGCTGCAAAACAAGATCGACATCTATCGTACCGAGATCCCGCGCAAATACGGACTGTACGTAGACAGCTTCGTGCGCGCCAACCGCGGCACCGACACCTACAATCAGACGCTGCTCGAGGAGATGCAGGTGATCGTCAAAGACCAGGAGTACACCATTCCGGAGGAGACCTTCTACAAGCTGCCGCAGCTTAGCAGCGAGCGAATCAAGGCGATGCAGACCGTCACGCGGGACATCGTGCGCGAGCTGATGAACGAGCAGCTGCGCGAGGCGGAGACGGCGCGCACCAAGGTAGCCGAGCTGGTCAACGCAAGCGCTCTGACCAACCGCACCGAGCGCGAGATCGTCCAGGAGCTGGCGCGCTTCGCGATTATGCCCAACAAGTTCGCAGATAAGGAAGCGACTGACGAGGCGCGACGTCTGGCCAAGGAGAATACAGCGAAGGTCGTCATCCAGGAAGGCGATATCGTCGTCCGCGAAGGCGAAAGGATCACACAGGAGCATTACGAACGATTGCAGATGCTAGGTCTGCTGCAGAGCAAGAAGACGTATTGGCCGCAGCTAGGTCTGCTGCTCATGACGGCGCTGTTCCTGATCATCATCTTCCAGTTCGTCGAACGTTCGGCGACGATCTCGGCGCATGGCGAGAAGACAACCTACAACAACGCGCAGCTGCTGATGCTCTGGCTTATCTTCTTCCTGAATCTCGCTATTATGCAGATCGTCTCGATGACCCAGACGCAGAGCACTTCCTACATCGGTTACATAGCGCCGGTGGCGATGGGTACGATGCTCATCATGCTGCTGCTCGATACGCATCTGGCGATTATCAGCTCCGTGCTGTTCGCAGCGATTGGCAGCATTATGTTCAACGTTCGCCAAGACCAGATTTTCGACTACCATTACGGCTTTGTCATTACGGTAGTCGCGTTTGCGGCGATCTTCTCGATCCACCGGGCCAGCCAGCGCTCGACGATCCTCAAGGCTGGCATCATGGTCAGCCTGTTCGGCTCGGTCGCTGTGCTGTCGCTGCTGTTGATCGGCGATCTGCCTTCGCGGGCGGAGCTGCTCTATGCGATCGGCTTTGCCTTCGCCAGCGGCTTGCTGACCGCCGTGCTCGTCATCGGCCTGATGCCGTTCTTCGAGGTATCCTTCGGCATCCTGTCGGCGCTCAAGCTGGTGGAGCTGTCCAATCCCAATCACCCGCTGCTGCGCAAGCTGCTCACGGAGACTCCGGGGACGTATCATCATAGCGTGATGGTCGGCAATCTGTCGGAGGCGGCGGCCGAGGCGATCGGCGCCAATGGGTTGTTGTGCCGAGTCGGCTCATTCTACCACGATATCGGCAAGACGAAACGGCCGAGCTATTTTATCGAAAATCAGAGCAACATCGAAAATCCGCATGACTCGATCGATCCGAAGCTGAGCAAGGAGATCATTATCGCGCATGCCCGGGACGGCGTGGATATGCAGAAAAGCCACAACATTCCGAAGCCGCTGCGGGATATCGCCGAGCAGCATCACGGCACGACCTTCTTGAAGTACTTCTATCACAAAGCGCTCAAAATCGCTGAAGCGGAAGGCGTGGAGCCGGACTTCACGGAGGATGACTTCCGTTATCCAGGACCGAAGGCGCAGTCCAAGGAAGCGGCGATCGTCGGGATCGCCGACTGCGTCGAGGCGGCTGTGCGGAGTCTGCGCAACCCGACGATGGAGCAGGTCGAGTCGATGATCAACAAAATTATCAAGAGCCGGATGGAAGACCATCAGTTCAACGAATGCGACTTGACCCTCAAGGAGCTGGACATGATCGGCCACTCGTTGAAGGAAACCGTCATCGGCATCTTCCATTCGCGGATCGAATACCCCGATGATACGAAACCAAAGGAGCGACCGCAATGAGCATGCAGCTGGATTGGAGCAATGAGCAGGAGCAGGTGGAGCTCCCGGAAGCATGGATCGCCCGCCTAGAGCAGCTGCTTCAGCTCGCCGCTGCCGCCGAAGGGCTGACAGATGGCGAGGTGGCGCTCACCTTTGTCGACGATGCCGAGATTCATCGGCTCAATCGCGATTACCGCAATATCGATCGTCCGACTGACGTGTTGTCCTTTGCGATGCAGGAGGAAGGCGAGGAGGAGAGCGGCATCGTCTATGACGAGGATACGGAGGGCGCGGCAGAGCTGGTGTCCGGGATGCTCGGCGACATCATCATCTCGGCGGAGCGCGCCCGGGCACAGAGCGAGGAGTACGGGCATTCGCTGGAGCGAGAGATCGGTTTCCTGTTCGTGCACGGCTTCTTGCATCTGATCGGCTACGACCATCAGGACGAGGAGAGCGAGCGGGAGATGACGGCCAAGCAGGAGGCTGTCCTGGCACAGGCCGGACTGAGCCGTTAATGCGACGCTTCATCCGCAGCTTCAGACATGCATGCTTAGGCATCGTCTATACCGTTCGCAAGGAACGGAATATGCGGTTCCATCTGTGGGCAGCGGCAGCAGTGATGCTGATCGCTGCCCTGCTGCGGTTGCAGCCCTTGGAGTGGGCGATGCTGATCGGCGCCTGCGCGCTCGTGTTGACAGCCGAACTGATCAACACAGCGATCGAGAAGGCGGTTGATCTGGCGATGCCACAGTTCCATCCGCTGGCGCGGATCGCCAAGGATGCGGCTGCTGGCGCGGTACTGGCGGCGGCCATATGCGCGGCGCTGATCGGTCTGCTGGTGCTTGGTCCGCGATTGCTCGCGCTGCTCTAGCGAATGTTGGGAAGGGCTATAGATTAAACGGTCGGTTGGTCAAGCTGGCCGGTCACAGAGAGGAGCGCCAATATGGACAACAACGATACGGAGCTGGACGAGAGGATCGCGGAGCTGCAGGCTGCCGCGGTCGAGGCGAGACTGCGGGCGTACGCGCCTTACTCCAGCTTCCAGGTCGGCGCAGCGCTGCTGGACCTGGACGGCCGAGTGCATCTGGGCTGTAATGTCGAGAATGCGGCTTATGGGCCAACCAACTGCGCCGAGCGAACGGCGTTGTTCCGCGCCGTCGCTGATGGCGCGCAGCCCGGTCGCTTCGCAGCAATCGCTGTAGTCGGCGATACGCCGGGGCCGATCGCGCCCTGCGGCGTCTGTCGCCAGGTGCTGTCGGAGCTCTGTCCGCCGGATATGCCGGTTTGGATGGGCAATCTGCAGGGTATGTGGCAGCGCACGACCGTCGCAGAGCTGCTGCCCGGCGCATTCTCGCTGTAGCAGCGAATTACTATTTAGAGAAGAGAGGAGTGTGGCTATGGCTGCACAACAAGATACGACCAAGCAAGCGTTCCGCTCGGGCTTCGTCGCCATCATCGGACGACCCAATGTCGGCAAGTCAACGCTGATCAACCAGATCATCGGCCAGAAGATCGCGATCATGTCGGACAAGCCGCAGACGACGCGCAACAAGATCCACGGCGTCTATACGACGGACGGCGCACAGATCGTCTTCCTGGATACGCCGGGTATCCACAAGCCGACCTCCAAGCTCGGCAACTATATGATCAAGGCGGCAGACAGCGCGCTCAGCGAGGTCGATGCGGCGTTGTTCCTCGTCGATGCCTCGGAAGGGCTCGGCGGCGGCGACCGCTTCATCATCGAGAAGCTCAAAAAAACCGATACGCCGGTCATCCTCGTGCTGAATAAAATCGATAAAATGCATCCCGAGCAGCTGCTGGAGGTCATCACCAAATATAAGGATCTGCACAGCTTTGCCCAGATCATACCGATCTCGGCGTTGCTCGGCAGCAATGTCGATACGCTGCTGCAGCAGCTGTTGCCTTATATGCCGGAGGGACCGCAATATTACCCGGCCGATCAGGTGACCGACCATCCCGAGCAGTTCGTCTGCGCGGAGCTGATCCGCGAGAAGATCCTGCAGATGACCCGCGAGGAGATTCCGCATTCGATCGCAGTCGAGATCGAGGACATGCGCGTGCAGGACAATGGCGTCGTCTACATCGGCGCGGTCATCTACGTCGAGCGCGATTCGCAGAAGGGCATCGTCATCGGCAAAAGCGGCGCCTTGCTCAAGGAAGTAGGCAAGCAGGCGCGCGGCGACATCGAGACGTTGCTCGGCTCCCGCATTTTCCTGGAGCTGTGGGTCAAGGTGAAGAAGGACTGGCGCAATCAGGAGCGGGTGCTCAAGGATTTCGGCTACCGCCACGACTGAGCGCGTCTGGTCTGTTAGGAATCACCAGCATAGCAGTGGACGCATCATCACATCCTACATACGAAGCTACTTTCTATAGCGGAGAGGATGAGGATAGGATATGCGTCATTTTTCCTGGAGCTATTTCACGAAGACCGGTGATGTGGATGCTTTTATGTTATACAAGGAAGTAGATGCGCTCGCACTGTCTGAATCCGAGACGGGATCGGTCATCGCCGATGTCCTGGAGGAAGGGCCGGAGCTGGCGGAGACGAGCGACGGCGTATAGCCTCGCGTCCGCCTCCGTGGCGGCAGCCGCCCGAGCGCGGACGGGAGAGTAGGGTATGCTGTACCGCACCGAAGGCATTGTCATCCGCAATATGCCATACGGCGAGGGCAATGCGATTATTACGATCTTGACCAATACGCACGGCAAGGCCGGCATCATGGTACGCGGCGCCAAAAAACTCAAAAGCCGCCATGGCTCGCTGGCTCAGCCGTTTACACATGGCGAATTCACGTTCTTCCGCAAAAGTGGGCTCGGTACGCTGAATCACGGCGAAATCATCACCTCCCATCATAAGCTGCGCGAGCGACTCGAGCTGTCCACCTATGCCGCATACGCAGCCGAGCTGTGCGACCGGGCGCTGCAGGACGACGAAGCGGGGGCTTATGTGTTCGAGCAACTGCAAGCCTGCTTCGCCGCACTGGAGGACGGCAAGGACCCTCGAATCACGCTGCATCTGTTCGAGACGAAGATTATCCAGCTCGCCGGCTATACGCCCGAGATGGATCGCTGCATCCACTGCGGCAGCGAGGACGGACCTTACGCCTTCAGCTATCGGCTCGGCGGCATCCTGTGCAGACGCTGCAGGGGCGTAGACCCGACGGCACTCCAGACCGGCGATGGCGCCTTGAAGCTCTTGCGGCTGTTCACGCGGCTCGATCTGCGGCGTCTCGGGGCGATCCAAGTGAGCGACAGCACGCGGGCAGAACTGCGCGCCTGTATACGCAGCATGATGGATGCGCATATGCCGCTCAAGCTCAAGTCGCGGGATTTCCTCGACCAGATGGAGCCGTTGCTCACGCCGGATATTGGGGGAGACTCGTCCGATCCGACCCCAGGAAGATTTCCTGGTTGACTTGGGCTGATATTGATGCTATGATAGGTCATTATGATAGGGGGACGGTCTACGGACTGCTCTCTGATCGGATGATGATGGAGAGAGTAAGTGATCCTGACCTCATACAGCGAGCCGGGGGCGGTGGGAGCCTGGCGGAGACGGATCAGCGAAGGGCGCTCCGGAGTGCGAGCAACACATGAAAGAGGATTCGCCGCGCAGGCGGGTCAAGTAGGGTGGAACCGCGGGAGAGACTCCCGTCCCTACGTCTTCGGCAGACGTAGAGGCGGGATTTTTTGCGTCCCGCGATACGCTCTGGAACTATGACGACTTAGGAGTGAGCTAGGATGAATGTTCAAGGCATGATCCTCACGCTGCAGCAGTTCTGGGCGGGACAGAATTGTCTCCTCATGCAGCCATACGATGTAGAGAAGGGGGCCGGCACGATGAATCCGATGACGTTCCTGCGTTCGATCGGACCCGAACCGTGGAACGTCGCTTATGTCGAGCCTTCGCGGCGGCCGGCGGACGGCCGTTATGGCGAGAACCCGAACCGACTGTACCAGCATCATCAGTTCCAGGTCATCCTGAAGCCGTCGCCCGACGACATCCAGGAGCTGTATCTGGAGAGCCTGCGTCAGCTCGGCATCGACCCGCGGCATCATGACATCCGCTTCGTCGAGGACAACTGGGAGTCGCCGACGCTGGGCGCATGGGGGCTGGGCTGGGAAGTATGGCTGGATGGCATGGAGATCACGCAGTTCACCTACTTCCAGCAGGTCGGCGGCATCGACGCGGTACCGGTAGCCGTCGAGATCACGTATGGCATGGAGCGTCTTGCCTCGTACATCCAGGACAAGGAAAATGTGTTCGATCTCGAGTGGGTCAATGGCGTCACCTATGGCGATGTGTTCAAGCAGCCCGAGTACGAGCACTCCAAATATACGTTCGAGCTGGCGGATGCGGCGATGCTGTTCTCGCTGTTCGCCAAGTATGAGGAAGAAGCGAGACGTGCAATGGAGGCCGATCTGGTTTTCCCGGCTTACGACTATGTCCTGAAATGCTCGCATACGTTCAACTTGCTCGATGCTCGCGGCGCGATCAGCGTCACGGAGCGGACCGGCTACATCACCCGCGTGCGCAACCTGGCGCGGCAGTGCGCGGCGACCTATCTGGAGGAACGCGAGAAGCTTGGCTTCCCGCTGCTAAAAAAGGAGGCGAGCGCGCATGAGTAAGCATCTGCTGCTGGAGATCGGATTAGAAGAGGTGCCAGCCCGCTTCGTACGCGGCGCTATGAACCAACTGCAGGAGCGCGTGGTGAAGTGGCTCGGCGAAGCGCGCATCGGCCATGGCGAGGTGCGGGCCTATGCGACGCCTAGACGGCTGGCGCTGCTGATCGCCGACGTCGCCGACAAGCAGACCGACATCCACGAGGAGGTCAAGGGGCCTTCGCGCAAGATTGCGATCGATGCCGAGGGCAACTGGAGCAAGGCGGCGCTTGGCTTCGCCCGCAGCCAGGGCGTGGAGCCGGAGCAGCTGTTCATGAAGGAATTGCAGGGCGTAGAGTATGTCTATGCGAACAAGAGCAGTCTCGGCACGAATACGGTGGATGTGTTGCCGGAGGGACTGCGTCAGCAGATCGTCGCCATGACCTTCCCCAAAAACATGCGCTGGGGCACGCAGGAGCTGCGCTTCGTCCGGCCGATCCGCTGGCTGACGGCCTTGCTCGGCTCGGAGATTCTGCCGCTCGAGATCGCTGGCGTATCTAGCGGCAATACGTCCAAGGGGCATCGCTTCCTCGGCGAGACGGCGATCATCGACAGCGCCGAGAACTATGTAGAGCGGCTCCGCGAGCAGCAGGTCATCGTAGACGTGCGAGAGCGAGAGGAGCTGATCCTCGCCCAGATCGAGGCGATGAGCGCCGAGCGCGGCTGGCATATCGCGGTGAAGGAGGATCTGCTCGAGGAGATCGTCTTCCTGGTCGAATACCCGACGGCGCTGCATGGCAGCTTTGACCCGTCGTTCCTGGAGATCCCGCAGGAGGTGCTGATCACCTCGATGCGCGAGCATCAGCGCTACTTCCCGGTCATGAACGAGCAGGGCGAGCTGCTGCCGCACTTCGTGACGGTGCGCAACGGCGACGCGACCTCGATCGAGCAGGTCGCCCGCGGCAACGAGAAGGTGCTGCGCGCCCGCTTGTCGGATGCGAAGTTCTTCTATGCGGAGGACCAGAAGCTGTCGATTGAGGCGGCGCTGGCGAAGCTCGAGTCGATCGTCTACCACGAAGAGCTGGGCACGATGACGGAGAAGGTCGGCCGTATCCGCGAGGTGGCGCGCAGACTGCACGAGCGGCTCGGACTGGGCTTCGAGACGGCTGCCGCCATCGACCGGGCTGCCGAGATCGCCAAGTTCGACCTGGTGACGCAGATGGTCTACGAGTTCCCCGAGCTGCAAGGCATTATGGGCGAGGACTATGCCCGCAAGGCTGGCGAGAGCGAAGCGGTCGCTCGCGCCGTATTCGAGCATTATCAGCCGCGCTTCGCAGGCGAGCAAGCGCCGGCCTCGGTACCGGGTGCGATCGTCTCGCTGGCCGACAAGATCGATACGATCGTCGGCTGCTTCTCGATCGGCATCATCCCGACCGGCTCGCAGGACCCTTATGCGCTCCGCAGGCAGGCGGCGGGCGTCGTCCAGACGTTGATCGCTCACGGCTTCGCGCTTCAGCTGGGCGAGCTGTTCGATCTGGCGCTTGACGTCCACGAGGCGCGCGGCATGGCGCGCGATCGCGCCGAGGTGCGCGGCGAGCTGACCGAGTTTTTCGGCTTGCGCGTCAAAAATCTGCTCAGCGAGCATGGCATCCGCTACGATGTGATCGACGCGGTAATGGCGCCCGGCTTCGACAATCTGCGGATGACGGTCGAGCGCGCATCGGCGCTGTTCGCATCGGCGAGCGGCGAGCACAAGGACAGCTTCAAGCTGGCGGTCGATGCGATCAACCGCGTCGGCAACTTGGCGGCCAAGGCAGAGCAGGCGGGCACCGATCCGGCGTTGTTCGCAGAGGATGTCGAACGCGAGCTCTACGAGCACTGGCAGCAGGCACGTCCGCAGCTGGCTGAGGCGTTGGCCTCAGGCGACGCCGCCGAGGCGATCAGCCGTCTGGCCGCGCTGCGAGAGCCAATTACGGCGTATTTCGATCAGGTGATGGTCATGGCTGAGGACCCGGCAGTGCGGGCCAACCGGCTCGGACTGCTGGCAGAGATGGCTGCCGCCATCCGGCCGATCGCCGACTTTTCCAAGCTGGTCTGGTAGGCGGGGGTCACCCCGCCTGTCTCAACTATAAGCTGAAATTCCGGAGGTGTTGACCATGACGCTGGACCCGCTGACCGTCTTCCACAAAAATCCCGACGTCATTATCTATGTCGTATCCGATTCGGCCGGCGATACCGGCGAGTTGGTCGTCCGGGCGGCGATCGCCCAGTTCCATCCTGTCAACTCCGAGATCCGTCGGGCATCCTTTATCCAGGACGAGTCTGCCGTGGAGCGCATGGTCAAGCTGGCCAAGCAAAATCAGGCGATCGTCCTGTACACGCTCGTCATCCCGCAGCTGCGTCAGTATATCGCCCGGCTATGCGACGATTATGGGGTAGTGGCCATCGATCTCTTGGGCTCGCTGATCACCAGCATGGAGCAGCGGATCGGCCGCAGCTCCCGCAACGAACCGGGCCTGAACCATGTGCTCGACGAGGATTACTTCCGCAAGGTAGAGGCGGTTGAGTTCGCCGTCAAATACGACGATGCCAAGGATACAAGCGGCGTACGCAAGGCCGACATCGTCCTGATCGGCGTCTCGCGCACGTCCAAGACGCCGCTATCGATGTATCTGGCGCACAAAAAGTTCAAGGTCGCCAACGTGCCGCTGGTGCCCGAAATCAAGCCGCCGGACGAGTTGTTCGCGCTGCCGTCGGAAAAGGTCATCGGGCTGACAATCGGCACGCATTACCTCAATGTCATCCGCAAGGAGCGGCTGAAGGCGCTTGGTCTGCCGGACAGCGCCTCTTATGCGACGACGGATCGGATCGAGCGCGAGCTGCAATATGCGGAGGAGATTATGCAACGAATCGGCTGCAAGGTGATCGATGTGTCGCACCGCGCCGTCGAAGAAACGGCCAGCCTTATCCTCGAACATATCCGAAATTGATCGCATTCGTTCATTTTCGACGAAAAAAAGTAGGAATTCCGTAATTCGGGCGAGTATCAGGCAGGATTTTCTTTGCTGGCAGCGTATATTATACTACGGAAGTTTACGAGAATTGCGGTGATGTCCTATTGATTACACAGGTCCGACGATTGTTGTCGATGCCGATGCTTGCCCCGTCAAGCCTGAGATCGCCGAGACGGCGAGACGCTTCGGCGTGCCAGTGCTGCTGGTCGCTTCCTACGACCATCGGCTGCAGGCCGAGGAAGGGGTGCGGGTCGTCCAGGTAGACCGGAGCAGCCAGTCGGTCGATCTCTATATCGCCAATCATGTCCGCAAGGGCGATATCGTGATTACCCAGGACTTCGGACTGGCGACGATTACCTTGGCCAAAGGCGCGACAGTATTGTCGAATCGTGGCCAACGCTATGATGACGCGACGATAGATTTCTTGATGGAGCGCCGTCACGAACAGGCCAAAATCAGGCGCGGCGGCGGCAGATCGAAGGGGCCGCGTGCAATGTCCGGAGAGGATCGGTTGCGATTTCAACAAAAGCTGACAAAAGTTTTGCAAATGCGGCAGGAGATCAAGTAGTCGTAGCGAATAGTTATTTACGTGTTACAAGGATGAAGGTGATCAAGTGTCTTACGGCAAAATTCCAGAATCAGTCATCCAGGAAGTGCTCCGACATCACGATATTGTGGAAACGGTAGGCAAGTACGTTCATCTCTCCAAACAAGGAAAATATATGAAAGGCCTCTGTCCGTTTCATTCCGAGAAGACGCCGTCGTTTACCGTAACGCCAGAAAAGCAAATCTTCTATTGTTATGGCTGCGGGCAAGGCGGCGACGTCATCAAGTTCGTAGCGGAGATGGAAGGCTATTCCTTCCCCGAAGCGGTCACCGCGATGGCGGAGGATGCGGGACTTGCGGTCAGCTGGACGCACACCGCCGCTCAGCCGACGGAGCAGCAGCGCGAGCGCGATACGATGGTGGCGGCGCATGAGTATGCAGCCAAGGTGTATAACTACCTGCTGAAAAACTCGGAATTCGGCCAGCCGGCGATGGCTTATCTTCGCAATCGCGGATTGACCGACAAGCTGATCGATCAGTTCATGATCGGCTATGCGCCAGCGCGCTGGGATACGCTGGTCGGCTTCCTGCAGAAGCGCGATTACGACCTGCCGTTGATGGAGAAGGCCGGCCTGCTGTCCGGCAAGCAGGACGGCAGCGGTTATGTCGATCGATTCCGGGATCGGATCATGTTCCCGCTCTGGGATCGGCAAGGCAAGGTGATCGGGTTCGCCGGGAGAAGCACAGGCGACGCGCAGCCGAAGTATCTCAACTCGCCCGAGACGTCGCTCTTCCATAAGAGCAGGAGTCTGTACCACTTTCACGCTGCGCGAGCTGATATCCGCAAGTCCGGACGAATCGTACTCTTCGAGGGCTATATGGATGTCATCAAAGCGTGGAGCGCTGGCGTGCACAATGGCGTCGCCACGATGGGCACGGCGCTCACGGAGGAGCATGTCGAGCTTATCAGGCGCAACGTCAACGAAGCGATCATCTGCTACGACGGCGATTCTGCAGGTCAGGCGGCGGCGCTCAAGACATTGCCGATGTTTGAAAAGGCGGGCATGAAGGCGAGTGTGGCCATGCTCCCGCAAGGGATGGATCCTGACGATTATATCGCGGCGAAGGGAGCGGACAGCTTCGTCCGGGAGATATTGTCCCATCCCGTGTCCAAGACGAAATTTAGACTACTATCTTTGCGAAAAAACCATATACTGCTAGAAGAAGAAGGTCGCAAAAATTACGTCATGGCAGCGGTCAGCCACATTGCCGAGCTGGAGTCGGCGGTCGAGAAGGAGTTTTATCTGAAGGAGCTGGCCACGGAATTCGGATTTTCGCTCGATACGCTGAAGCATCAATGCAATCAAATCCAGCTGCAACGCCAAAAAAACCGTCCCAGCGGGGATAATAACGAAAATCCGTGGAATAATGGTATGAATGAAAAACCGCGATCAAGCCGCACGAAAAGCGTGCTGCCGGCTTATCACAAAGCGGAGCGGCATTTGTTGTACGCAATGCTGCAGGACGGTGAAGTGGCGGGCATGGTGTACGACCGCCTAGGCGATGCTTTTATCGTGGAGGATCACGCAGCGCTGGCTGCTTACTTATATGCTTACTATGCGCAAGGCAACGGACCGGACGTCAGCCGATTCATGAGCACGCTGCAGGACGACCGGCTGGAGCGTACGGCCAGCTCCATCCTCATGACCGACGACGATTATTCGCCGTTTGGACCGGAGCTGATGGAGGCGTATATCCAAGTGATACAGCAAGAGAGCAGGCGCAGGGATTTGCAACAACGCAAAGAGGAATGGGTGCGTGCCGAACGAGCAGGCGAGCCCGTTCTGGCAGCACAAATTTTGATTGAGATTAGTGCCCTAGAAAGACAGCTGAAAGATGGTTTTGGATGAACGTTTCTAGGGAGGAGGGAGTCGGAATATGGCGAATGATCAACATACTGAACTAGAAACAGAGCAGAAGCTGGAGCTGGTCAAGGACCAACTGATCGAGCAGGGTAAAAAAAGATCGGCTTTGTCATACAAAGAAATTATGGAGAAGCTGGCCCCCTTCGATCAAGATCCGGAACAAATCGATGAGTTCTTCGAGCAGCTCGACGACCTCGGTATCGAAGTGACCAATGAGCGAGAAGAAGAGCTGCCGCTTGGAGCCCGAGAAGACCACGGGGAGCACGACGATTTCAGCTTCGACGATGATCTGGCGCTTCCTCCCGGCATTAAGATCAATGACCCGGTCCGGATGTATCTCAAAGAGATCGGCCGCGTGCCCCTGCTCTCTGCCGACGATGAGGTAGAGCTGGCCAAGCGGATCGAGAAAGGCGATGAAGAAGCCAAACGCCGGCTCGCAGAGGCCAATCTGCGACTCGTCGTGAGCATCGCCAAGCGTTATGTCGGCCGGGGGATGCTGTTCCTGGATCTGATCCAGGAAGGCAACATGGGCCTGATCAAGGCGGTCGAGAAGTTCGACCACGACAAAGGGTTCAAATTCAGTACCTATGCCACGTGGTGGATCCGTCAGGCCATCACGCGGGCGATCGCCGACCAGGCGCGGACGATCCGGATCCCGGTTCATATGGTTGAGACGATCAACAAGCTGATCCGCGTCTCCCGTCAGCTCCTGCAGGAGCTGGGGCGCGAACCGACGCCTGAGGAGATCGCAGCGGAGATGGATCTGAGCACGGACAAGGTCCGGGAGATTATGAAGATCGCCCAGGAGCCGGTGTCGCTGGAGACGCCGATCGGCGAAGAGGACGACTCGCATCTCGGCGACTTCATCGAGGATCAGGAAGCATTGGCGCCTGCGGATGCCGCTGCTTACGAGCTGCTCAAGGAACAACTGGAGGATGTGCTCGATACGTTGACCGAGCGCGAAGAAAATGTGCTGCGGCTGCGCTTCGGTCTCGATGACGGACGGACCCGCACCTTGGAGGAAGTGGGCAAGGTGTTTGGCGTGACCCGTGAGAGAATCCGGCAGATCGAGGCCAAGGCGCTTCGGAAGCTCCGCCATCCGAGCCGCAGCAAACGACTTAAGGATTTCCTCGAGTAAGCATTGGGACCTTTCTGCAGCCGTTGCAGCAAGGTCTTTTTTTCTTCACTATCCCCGAAGGGAACGAATAAGCGAATGGATCAGGAGCGACGCAAAACAATCGTCAGGGAAATCGAGCATTGGCAGCAAAGCAAATTACTGCCCGACCAGTATTGCGATTTTTTGTTGAACTTGTACCTCGATGAAGCCGCCGAACGGGCGCCGACGTCGCTGGCCGGCAAAACGGCGGCGATCGTTGATCGTTCCCGGGGGGGGCAATGGTTCAAAGGGATTGTATTGATTTCCTTGATCTGTATGATTTTTCTTTATTTTAGCGATTTTCCCTTGTTATTGCAAATCCCGATTGCTTCGATGGCTGTTTTGTTCCTGCTAACGCTTGGTCAACGCAGACGGCGAATGGGTCGGGAGTCGGAGGGGTTGGCCTGGATCGCCGCAGGTACGGTGATCATGCTTGGCTCAGGACTGTATTTGCTGCATGCGCATTCGGACGGCTCCTGGACATGGCTGGCGATATTCCTGGCGGGGTGCTCGTTGTTCTGGATCGTCTTTGGACTCCTGACCTCGATCCCATTGCTCCATCTATGCGGATGGGCAGCCGCGATGATGGTCTATGCATTGTTGCTGCATCGCATGACGGAGCAGCCGGCCTGGTATGACATCCAGCTGTATTGGGTGCCATTGGCGGTGCTGTTCGCTTGGGGGAGCTGGCTGGTGCAGCGGCTGAGCAAGAAGGCCTCCTCGATTCTTTTTGTTAGCGCGCTGCTGCTCTGGTTCATGCCTGAGCTCTATCATGCCATGCTCTCCGATGATGTGGCCTTGCTTCAAGTGCAACTGTTGGCCAAGCTGGCGATGGCTGGAGTGCTATTGTTCGGATTACGAAAAAAATGGATTGCGTGGGTAGCCTAATGATTATATTGTCGAAAAGATTGCAATGCATCGCCGAGCAGCTATTGCCCGGCAGCCGGGTCGCCGATATCGGCTCGGATCATGCGCTGCTGCCGGTCTATCTCCTGCAGCGCGGCATCGCCGTCGAGGCGGTAGCGGGCGAGCTGACCGCAGGTCCGCTCGCTGCGGCCCAGCGCGGCGTACGCGATGCGGGACTGCAAGCCAAGATCCAAGTCCGTCAGGGCAATGGCCTGGCCGTCATCGAAGCTGGAGAGGTCGATGCGATCACGATCGCCGGGATGGGCGGTGCGCTGATCCGCGACATCCTCGAGGCGGGGCGCTTGCAGGGCAAGCTGAGCTTCGTCCGGCAGCTCGTGCTGCAGCCCAACATCGGCGAGGATGCCGTAAGACGGTGGCTGCGCGAGCATGGCTGGCAGTTGGCTGGCGAGCGGATCGTCGAGGAGGACGGCAAAATCTACGAGGTGCTGAATGCCTACTCGGCATCCGGCCCGGCAGTAGGCGATGCCTATGCAGCCGAGCGATTCGCAGTGCTGGGAGATGGCCGGGTTAGCGACGAACGATTGCTCCAGATGGGCCCGTATCTGATGCTGGAGGGCAGTCCGACCTGGCGCAAGAAGTGGGAGCTGGAGCTTCGCAAGATGGAGCGCATCTCGCAGCAGATGTCGGCCTCCGAGCTGGAGTCGGCCCGCAGCAGGCGAGAGGCGCTGGAGCGGGAGATGGAAGAAATCAAGGAGGTGCTCTTATGTACGCACATGGACAGACCGTCATCGGACTGATGGAGCGTCTCGCCCCCAAACGGTACGCCGTGGAGGGCGATAAGATCGGACTGCAGCTCGGCACGCTGCAAAAGGAGATTCGCAAAGTGTTGGTCGCTCTCGACGTCACCGATGCCGTCGTGGAGGAAGCGATCGCGCTCGGCGCGAATTTGATCATCGCGCATCATGCGATTATTTTCCGTCCGCTAGCCAAGCTCGATACATCCACCCCTGCGGGCAGGCTGTACGAGAAGCTGATCAAGCATGATATCGCCGTCTATATCTCGCATACGAATCTGGATGTGGCCGAGCCGGGCATCAACGAATGGATGGCAGAGCTGCTCGGGCTGGAGGGACGCGAATCGCTGGAGGACGTCTATACGGAGGACCTGTACAAGCTGGTCGTGTTCGTGCCCGAGGATCATCAGGAGCAGGTAAGGGAGGCGATCTGGCGATCTGGCGGCGGCGCGATTGGTGAGTATTGCTGCTGCAGCTTCAACTCGGAGGGGACAGGGACTTTCCTGCCCGGGACCGGCACTCAGCCGCATATCGGCAGCCAGGGCCGTCTCGAGCAAGTGCGCGAGGTGAAGATCGAGACAATCGTCGCCGGGCAGCTCAAGCGGCGTGTCGTACAGGCAATGATCAAAAGCCATCCATATGAAGAGGTCGCGTACGATCTGTATCTGCTCGATCAGAAGGGGCCCTCACTGGGACTCGGCCGAGTAGGTCGATTGCCGACGCCTACGACGCTGGGCGAGCTGGCAGATCGAGTTAAGCAGGCGTTCGAGGTGCCTGCGGTGCGAATCGTCGGCGATCCGTCGGCTGAGGTATCCAAAGTCGCCGTGCTCGGCGGCTCAGGCGGTCGTTATGTGAGGCATGCGCTCTTCAAGGGAGCTGATGTACTGGTGACGGGAGACATCGACTATCATACCGCCCATGACGCGCTGGCCGAGGGGCTGCTCCTGATCGATCCCGGGCACAATATTGAGAAGCTGATGAAGCCGCGGGTCGCCGAGTGGCTGACGGCGCGCTTGCAGGAGCAGAAGAGCGCTACCGAGGCAGTCGCCTCTGCCATCGATACCGAGATTTTCCGTTTCTTTTAAGCGGTTGACGCAAAATTTGCTGGAGACGGGCGCTAGATATTTGTCGCGATTCCTAGTATACTACTAGATGCACCGGAAAGTCTGACAGACAATCGCTGGCAGCCTCGCGCTGCGAGAGGAAAGTCCGGGCTCCACAGGGCAGGATGCTGGATAACGTCCAGTCGGCGCGAGCCGAAGGATAGTGCCACAGAAATGGACCGCCGATGGCCGGCTCAGCCGGCACAGGCAAGGGTGGAACCGTGGTGTAAGAGACCACGAGCGGCTATGGCGACATAGCGGCTGGTAAACCCCATCTGGAGCAAGACCGAAGAGAATGCGGCGGCAACGCAGCTCTGGCACCGGAGTGCATTCGGGTTGGTCGCTTGAACGGATCAGCAATGATTCGTCTAGATAGATGATTGTCGCTTCATCGTGGGAGGGTCGTTCCCGTTTGCACCACCAGAAGCACAGAACCCGGCTTACGGCAGACTTTCCGTCACGAATTGCGCATACGCTACGTTGTGCCTGAGGCACAGCGAACAAAGGGCTGTCCCGCGATCGAATCTCGATCGAGGACAGCCCTTCGTATTGATCAGGCTCTGTGTCCCAATGGATAAAGAGCCTGTTTGACGTTGGCGGATCAACGGGCTTGCGGACGCAGCAGCCGGGCCAGGAAGTCGATTAGTTGGCTAAACGAATCGAGCGGCTGTTCCTCTTGGAGCGGCTCGTAGGTGCCGCCGCTGGCCACTTGGAGCGCGCCGGCGACATTGATTTGACCGTAGCCGAACTCGTCGTCCTTGCCGCGCTTGCCTAGGTCGGTAGCCGTCTGACGCATAATCTCCATTACTTCCTCATTGGTGAGGAGCGGGTTTTTGGTACGGATCAGCGCCGCCAGTCCGGCTACATGGGGACTCGCCATCGAGGTGCCGGACAAGGCCGCGTATTGGCTGCCGGGATAGGTGCTGGCGATGCCGTCTCCGGGCGCGGCTACGTCAATATAATCGCCATAATTGGAGAAGGACGCCCGCGCGCCGTGGGCATCGGTCGCCGCAACCGCGAATACTTCGGGGTAAGCGGCGGGAAACCCGGGACGCGAGGTGTTATCGTTGCCGCTGGCGGCGATCAATACAACATCGCGGTCGTACGCATAACGAATCGCATCATGGAGGAACTCGGCGGAAGCGTAGTTGCCCAGGCTCATATTGATTACCTTGGCTCCATTATCGGCCGCCCAGATAATGCCCTCGGCGACGGAGTAAGTCGTGCCTGCGCCGGAGCTGTCGAGCACTTTGACGGGCATGATCCGGTTGTACCA
>Ga0160452_100263_pt1 | contig 50419 bp, 37 predicted proteins | sample HID1971I_E6MG_FD_108230 | JGI IMG/M metagenome (GOLD analysis project Ga0160452, IMG submission 108230) | Enriched millipede-associated microbial communities from UW Madison campus, WI, USA - HID1971I_E6 MG | ecosystem: Host-associated > Arthropoda: Insects > Digestive system > Unclassified ...
CATAAGCGAGCTCCAGGAAGCCCCAGCCCGGCTGGCTCGGATTGCCGAAGCCATTCTCGAATACAGCGAAATCTTCCCCCGGTCCGTTGCCGATACCGCCGTCCTCGAACTCCAGCGTAATCTCGCCGAGATCTCCCAGCACGACGAGTTGGCCGTTATAAGGACCCACCGCGCGCTCAGGCGTCCGGAAGCCAGCGCTCACATTAGTCAACGACTCATTAGGAATATAATCCCGATACCCCGTTGCCCACGCGACCATATCGGCAGCGGTTTTGTTAATGCTGTTCTCTAGCACGACAATCGGCGCTGGGGGCGGTACGTCAGGCCCGTCCGGGGCCGCGTAAGCTACGCCGCCTTGTCCCCAGCTTGTGCCGACCGCTGCAGCCAGCAACAGCGCCAGCGAGCCGGAGATCCATTTTTTCTTCATCATGTTGTTCCTCTCTCTCATGGGGTAGTCGTGTTGATCTAAGACAAAAAACCTCCTCCGCGAAGGGAGCAGGCTAAGGATAATAGGCATGCTTAAACAAAGGATCGATGCGCTACTAACCCTGCCTTTTACCACGAAGGTGCAGGTCACCGGCAGGAAGCGTGGCGGATCGCCATGAGGGGCGACAGTTGGATTCCATACCGCATCGCAAGAGACCGACCTGACTGAAGCTTGCGATGCAAGCTCATCACAGTGGCGGGACCGTGCCGGATTCACACCGGACTTCCGTCTCGAACGACATTCTTTAGTATACCGGGTGGTTAAGTTTTGGCAAGCATTATTTTGTAGTGCGGTCTTGGTCCGAGGCTCTGGTGGACCGGTCACATTACACGGGAGTATACTGGGAATAAACGGCTGGGTCGCAGTGACCGACGAAGCGAGGATTTTACCTGCGCGGCGTTTAAGCTGATATTCCCTAGAGAGGCAAGGTGTACCGATGCGCATAACCGAGGACAAAACTCTGATTGTGACGGAAGAGGATATTTCTGGCCTGTTTTGCTATTTACATCGGGACGGTACGCCTTATGAGGATGGGTTTGATTTTGAGATCCGTCTGCAGGAGATTACGATTGAGCCGGGGTCGATTGAGCGCGTGACGATCGAGTTTACCGACGAGGATGAGGCCGATCGGCAGGATATCAGCAGGAGCGTCTATCGCGTCATCGCCGGGCGCGATCCGCAGTTCGTACCGCCTGGCGAGGCAGACTAATCCCCGGTCGGACGGGCGAGGATTAGTCTGCCTCGCCTCCCGCCCGTCTGACGATTGACACATCCGCCGGGATCGTCTAATGTATATTTAGTTAGTCGGCTAAGTAAATGGAGGCAACATACGAATGAATAGACAGGAAGAGGAATCGATAACGCGCCTGATGGGGCGGACGCATCGATTGTTCAGGCATAATGTGGATCTGCTGATCCGGGACTATGATGTCTATCCTGGTCAGCCGCCGCTCCTGCTGCGATTGGCGCGGGAGGATGGTCAGAGCCAAAAGGAGCTGGCCAGCCATATGCATGTCCAGCCCGCGACGCTGACGGTGATGATCGATCGGATGGCCAAGCATGGCTTGCTGGAGCGCAAGTCAGACACACGCGACCAACGGGTGTCCCGCGTCTATCTGACGGATAAGGGACGCGCAGCGGCGACGGGAGTGCGGGAGGCGCTCGAGCGGCTGGAGGCACGCAGCTTTGCCCGGTTCACGGCGGAGGAGCGGGAGCTGTTCCGTGAGCTGCTGCTGCGGATCTACGCAGAGCTGGAAGAGTACCAGGAGCAGCTCAGCGAGGAGGCGGAGCGATGAAGGCAATCTGGCGTCTGCGGACCTACCTGCTGCCTTACCGCGCAGCGATCATCCTCGCGCCGCTCATGATGGTGATGGAGGTGTGCATGGACCTGCTGCAGCCGCGCCTGATGGCGAGCATCGTCGACCAAGGCGTCATGACAGGCGATCTCGAGCACATCTGGCGGACAGGACTATGGATGGCGTTGGTCGCCTTTGTCGGACTGATCGGCGGGGTGGGCTGTACGGTCTACTCGAGTCGGGCAGCCCAAGGCTTCGGCGCCGATCTGCGAGTCAGCCTGTTCGACAAGGTGCAGACCTTCTCGTACGACAACCTCGACCGGCTCTCGGCGGGTTCGCTCATCACCCGACTGACCGGCGATGTCGTGCAGCTACAGAATCTGGTGCAGATGACGCTGCGTATGCTCGTGCGCGACCAGAGTCTGGCGATCGGCAGCATCGTCATGGCCTTCCTGATCAGCCCGCGGCTGGCGCTCATCTTCGTCATCATCATCCCGCTGCTCGTCCTCATCCTCTATGTAATCACGCGGCGCGTCGTCCCGATCTTCGGCGTCGTCCAGCAGCGGCTTGATCGGCTTAATACGGTGCTGCAAGAGAATCTGTCCGGCATCCGCGTCGTCAAGGCGTTCGTCAGAGGCGCCTTCGAGAAGACGCGCTTCCGCAGCGCCAACGACGATTATCTGGAAGTGGCGTTGAAAGCGGCCCGGACAATCGCTATCAACATGCCCTTGATGATGCTGGTGCTGAACTTCAGCATCGTCGCGATCCTCTGGTTCGGCGGCGCGCAGAATCGGGCCGGAGCGCTGCCAGTCGGCGACCTGATCGCCTTCGTCAGCTATATGAGCCAGCTGCTCTTCTCGATGCTCTCGCTCGGCATGATGCTGGTGGCGGTGTCGCGGGCGATCGCTTCGGCGCGGCGGGTCGAGGAGGTGCTCGACACCCGGCCGACGATTGCCGAGCCGCAGCCGAAGAGCCGTCCGGCGATCGGCGAGTCGCAGTCGCAGGGCCATCCGTCGATCGGTGGGCAGCCTCCGCAGCAGGATCGTTCCTTGATCCGCGAAGGCGGCATCGTCTTCGACGGCGTATCTTTCGCTTACAGCGGCGCAGCCGGAGAGCGGGCGTTGGAGGAGATCAGCTTCGCGGTGCGGCCTGGCCAGACGCTCGGCATCCTCGGCGCGACCGGCGCCGGCAAGTCATCGCTCGTGAGCCTGATCCCGCGTCTCTATGATGCGACGGAGGGCCGCATCCTGATCGACAGCGTAGACGTGCGGGACATTCCGACAGCGGAGCTGCGCAGGGAAGTCGGGCTCGTGCTGCAGCAGGCGATCCTGTTCACCGGCTCGATCCGGGACAATATCCGCTACGGCTCGCCGGAGGCATCGCAGCAGGAGGTCGAGGAGGCAGCCCGGGCGGTGCAGGCGCATGACTTCATCCTCGGTCTGCCGGACGGCTACGATACGCAGCTCGGCCAGCGCGGGGTCAATCTCTCGGGCGGCCAAAAGCAGCGGATCTCGATCGCCCGGGCTCTGCTGCTGCGGCCGAAGATCCTCATCCTCGACGACAGCACAAGCGCCGTCGACCTCGAGACGGAGGCCCGCATCCAGGAGGCGCTGCGGGAGCGGATGGCGGGCACGACGACGCTCGTCATCGCCCAGCGCATCTCCTCGGTCATCGATGCCGATCAGATCCTCGTCCTCGAGCAGGGTCGCATCCATGCGATCGGCACCCATGCGGAGCTGCTGGCGAGCAGCGGCGTCTACCGGGAGATCTGCGCTTCGCAGCAAGGAAAGGAGGGCGTAGCCCATGTCTAGACGCGACACATCCGCCAGTGCCCGCAAGCCGGAGGTGCAGCCAGCGATGCTCGGTTTTGGCCGCGGACGCGGTCCGCAATTGGAGAAGGTGCGGGCGCAGCAGACGGGCGCCACGGTGAAGCGGATCTGGCGCTACCTAGCAAGGCAGCGACTCCAGCTGCTGCTCGTCGGCGCGCTGGTGCTGTGCGGGGCGGCGCTGACGCTCACCGCGCCTTATCTGCTCGGCCGGGCGATCGATGACTACATCATCGAGCAGCGGCTGGAGGGCCTGGCCGGGCTCTGTCTGCTGCTGTTGGCGGTCTACGGGGCGGGCAGTCTCGCCTCCTGGCTGCAGACGTATGTGATGGCGGGCATCGCCAGCCGCACTGTATGGACGATGAGGGGCGATCTGTTCGCGCATCTGCAGCGGCTGCCGCTCCGTTTTTTCGACCGGACGACGCATGGCGAGCTGATGAGCCGGACGACCAACGATATGGACAACGTCTCGACGACGCTCGATCAGAGTCTGGTGCAGCTGATGAACAGCGCCGTCATGCTGGTCGGCTCGCTGACGCTGATGCTGTGGCTTAACGTCTGGCTGACGCTGGTGGCGGTCGTGACGATCCCGCTCATCATGCTGCTGGCCAAGGCGATCGCCCGTCGCACGAAGCGGCACTTCAGCGAGCAGCAGCGGCATCTGGGCGAGCTGAACGGCTTCATCGAGGAGACGGTCTCCGGGCAGAAGGTCGTCAAGCTGATGAGCCGCGAACGCCGGGCCTCCGGCGAATTCCGCTCGATCAGCGAGCGGCTGCGCGACGCGGGTACACGCGCTCAGATCCTCTCGGGCATTGTCGGACCTGTGCTTAATATGATGAATCACTTCGGCTTCATCCTGATCGCCGTCGCTGGCGGCTGGATGGCGCTGCACGAGTGGACGACGGTCGGCGTCATCGTCAGCTTCCTCAATTACTCGCGCCAGTTCAGCGGGCCGGTCAACCAACTGGCCAACCAGTATAATATGATCCAGGCCGGGATCGCGGGCGCGGAGCGGGTGTTCGAAATCATGGACACGGAGACGGAGCATGACGAAGCGGAGGAGCGGCAGTCGGCCGGCAAGCCGGTGCAGGGCAGCGTGGAGTTCCGGGGCGTCAGCTTCGGCTATGGCGAGCAGACGACGCTGCGCGATATCTCCTTCGCCGCGCAGCCGGGCGACATGATCGCGCTCGTCGGACCGACCGGCGCGGGCAAGACGACGATCATCAACCTGCTGACCCGGTTCTACGACATCCAGGAGGGCGAGATCCGCGTCGACGGCCAGGATATCCGTCAGCTCGATAAGCTCGAGCTGCGGCGACAGCTTGGCATCGTGCTGCAGGACGGCTATCTGTTCACCGGCACGATCCGCGACAATCTCCGCTACGGCCGTCTCGAGGCGACGGATGAGGAGGTGCGGCGGGCTGCCGAGCTGGCGGGTGCGGATCGGTTCATCCGTCAGCTGCCGGATGGCTACGAGACGATGCTGTCTGCCGAGGGCGGCAATCTGAGCCACGGCCAGCGTCAGCTGATGACGATCGCCCGCGCGATCCTCGCCGACCCGGCGATCCTCATCCTCGATGAGGCGACGAGCAGCGTCGATACGCGCACCGAGATGCGCATCCAGGCTGCGATGAAGGTACTGATGCAAGGCCGCACCAGCTTTGTAATCGCCCATCGACTCAGCACGATTCGCGAAGCGACGCAGATCCTCGTCCTTCATGGCGGTGAGATTATCGAGCGCGGCACTCACGAGGAGCTGCTGGCGCGAGACGGCTTTTACGCTAAGCTGCATGCCAATCAATTTCACGAAGAAGTCGGTTAAATTCAGGAATGCATGTTCGCAACCGGGCCATTATATGGTAAACTGATGAGGTGGGTTTGGGAGCAGGGAGGTGCCTGAATGGCGGATAAGGATTGGCAGAGAGACAAGCGGCTGTTCTGGGGGTTGATGACGAGCGCAATGGGCGACGCGGTCGATGCGTATGAGGCGCTGCACAAGCATCCGTCCCCACACAATTACCGGCTTTCGATCGGGTATCTGGGGATGTCGCACGCCGCCTATACACAAGCTTGGACGTTCTATCTGCAGCATGAGGACATCCAGCATTACGAGATCGATCCGGTCATCTCGGCTTACGAGGACTTCAAGCGTCAGCTCAAGCGGGTCATCACTGACAATGACCGTCCTTCGCCGGCACTGGCGGAGGCCTACGAGGAGCTGCGGATCACCTATGCCAATGCCAATGACTTCATCGAGAGCAGCGACTGACGGTCCGGTTGTCAAGGACGGGCGGGAGCAGATGTAGCGTAACGGAGTAGAGCGCGGCAGATTATGGCTTGGTAGAGTACACCCTATAGTTAACAATGTAAATAGAGCGTAACATAGTAATACCCACAATAAGCAACAGGATGAGAGAGTCGTTACGGCTCTACTCATCCTGTTGTTATTTAGATCGTTTAGGAACCGCGTTGACCGGACCCATCCGAGCCTCTACACCCTCAGCGTGCCGCGAAAGCCGCGCGCCCCGTAGTAGGACTCGGCGCCGTTATGGTAGACGAATACCGTATCGTAGCGGCGGTCGCAGAAGATCGCGCCGCCGAGCTTACGGATGTCCGCAGGCGTCTGCACCCAGCTCGACGTCTTCAGGTCGAAGGGGCCGATCTGCTCCTGCAGCGCGCGGTATTGCGCCTCCGTCAGCAGCTCGATGCCCAGCTCAGCCGCCATGCCGACGGCGCTGTGCTTTGGCTTGTGCTCCTTGCGAGACTCCAGCGCCTCGTGGTCGTAGCAGACGCTCCGGCGGCCCTTGGGACTCTCGGTCGCGCAGTCGCAGAACGTATACTCGCCCGTCTCGGCATCATAGTCGATCACATCCGGTTCGCCGCCGCTCTCTTCCATTCCGTGCAGAGTGCGCAGCTTGTCCGGCGATGCCTCCAGCCGGGACTGCACCTCGGACCAGGCCAGCTCGGGATGGCGGTGCATATGTTTGTCGAAGCGTTTTTGCAGCGTCTTCAGCAGCGTCTCTTGCTCCTCTGGCGAGAGGGTATTGGCTTGTCCTGTCATGGCAAGTTCCTCCTTGGTTCGCGTGGTTTATCGTGATAGCAGCCCATCAGTCAGCGGCGTCGGCAGCCTTGGCGTTGTTTGCTTTTTCACTGTACCGTCTGGGAACGCTCCGCGCAAGCGCGTTGTCGATGGATTGTCCACCCTTTCCTGCGATCCTCCCCTATGGGATCTGGCGGAGAGTGTGATATGCTGGCTGTACTATGATGTCGGCCTTCTCGCGAAGGAGTGGAGTGTGCCTTATGTTTAGCTCTCTGGACAAACGGATGAAGGTCATCCTGCAAGTCGTCATCCTGCTGTATGTCCTCTGCTCGAGCCTGTTCGTCTTCCTGACGATCAAGAGCCGCAGCCTCGACATGCAGCATCAGCTCGCGCTCCAATATACCGGGCAGCAGCATCAGAATGCCCAGCTGTTCATGAAATGGATGGAGGAGCTGGCGCGCGTCGTCACCAGCAATGGCAACGTCCAGCAGGCGGTCGCCAGCGGCGCCTACGACAAGTCGATCACGCCGCTGCTCGACGGCATGAGCGCATCCAATCTATACATCCTCGATCTCGTACTGTACGGTCGCGAGGGCAGTATGTACGCCTCGAGCCGCTTGTCCGGCTTCCGGACGTACGACGAGGTGCAGGCGATCCCGGCGTATCGCGACTTCCTCGCCTCGGGACAGACGACGGAGTGGCTGATCCTGGATACCGGCTCGCTCGTCTATCGCGACTCCGACCCAAGGCGCAGGCTGATCTACCTGGAGCGGCTCGATACCGGTGATCTCGCCGCGCCCGGCCTGCTCGTCATGGATGTGGATCTGCGCAAGATGACGAGCTTCTACGCCTTCCAGGACCCGGACGCCTACCCGGGCTCGCAGGCGGTCCTGTATACCCGCGATCGGACGATCGTCGACCTCGGCGGCTGGATGGCCGAGCTGCCAGACGATCTTCGCTCCCGTCTCGACCAGCAGCCGCTGCAGGAAGAGCTGCATACGATCGAGGACGATGACGGCATCGCCTACCTGCGGCGGATGTATCGCTCGGACGACTATGTGCTGCTGATGGTGCCGGGCGCGCCGATCCTGTCCGATCTGGCGGGACTGCGAACGATCCTGATCGTCGGCGCGGTCGCGATCTTGCTGCTGTCCTTCCTTATGATACGCCAACTGTCGGCGAGCATATTCGAACCGCTGCGCGAGCTGTACCGCAACATGCGCCGCCACTACAACAAATAACGGGTCAGATTCAGCGTGATGAGGGCGGTTGTTCCTACGCCGCGCTCGCTGCTGATACGCAGGCTGGAGTCGTCGCCATACTCCAGCTTGATCCGTTCATCGACATTTCGCAGCCCGTATCCGCTCTGGAAAAACGGGTTTTTGTCGATCGCGCGGATATCCTCGTTTTGCTCGAAGCCGACGCCGTCGTCCTTGACCTCCAGGTACAGATAGTTGGCTTCCTCCCAGCACCGGACCTCGATCGTGCCCGGCCCTTCCTTCTCGCTGAGGCCGTGCTTGATCGCGTTCTCCACGAGCGGCTGGAGGATCAGCTTGAGGATACGGACGTTGCGCAGATGCTCGGGGATGTCGTAGCGCACGTCGAATTTGTCCGGGAAGCGGAACTGCTCGACTGTGACGAAGCTCTGGACGAGCTTGACCTCCTCGCCGAGCGGGATATGCTTGTCGCCCTTGTGCAGGCTGATCCGGAAAAACGTCGACAGCGCGCTGATCATCTGCTCGATCTCCGGCTGCTTCTTGAGCCGAGCCGTCCACTTGATCGCGTCGAGCGTATTGTACAGGAAGTGCGGGTTGATCTGCGATTGCAGCGCGGTCAGCTCCATGACTCGCTGCTTTTCCTTCTCCTCGCTGTTCTCCTCGATCAGATGATTGATCCGCTCGATCATCGAGTAGTAGCTCTGCTCCAGCTCGCTGATCTCATCGCGCGCGACTCGCGTATCCGGCAGCGGCTCGAGTCCATGCTGGCCGAAGCTGCGGATCTTGGCCGTCAGCTTGGCGATCGGCCGCGTGATCCGTCCGGCGATATAGAAGGACAGCGCCAGCAAGCCGACGAACGTCAAGGCGGTGAAGAGCAGCGCATTGCGATTGCCCTGACTGATCGCCTCGAACAGCTCGGGATACGAGATGACCGATACGATCTGCCACGATACGCCGAACCCTTGCAGCCGATCGCCGAGCGGATGGACGCTCAGGACATACTTCCGATCAGCATGGGAGATATCGACATAGCCCTCCGCGATCGCCGGCTGGAAGGCGTCGCTCGCCGAGAGCACATTGCCGAGGATGGCCTTGTCGGGATGGGAGATGATCTCCTTGTCCGTCGTAGCGATATAGGAGTAGCCGAGCCCCTCGAATGCCGACTCGTAGAGCGCATACAGGTAGCTCTCCTTGACATAGATGAGCAGGACGCCGATGTTCTGGCCGGTATTGAAGCTGCGGTACTGTTGGCCGAAGACGATGTAGGCATCGCCGTTGGCATCGCGCTTCACATGACCGGTGATCGGGATCGGCGACGTCTTCACTTGGGCGATCAGCAGGTCGTCGGGGTCCTCGAACACGAGGTCGTCGCTACGGTAGCGAAATCGCTCATCGTCATGGGTGATGATGACGACATCGCCGATCATCTCGTCGCTGGAGATATTGTCTGCGATCAGGCGATGCAGCGTCTCTTGCCTGGCTGCCGCATCGAGGCTCTCATCGCCGATCGCCTGGTAGATCGCGCCGTTCATTAGGAAGCGCAGGGCGATCATCTGGATGTCGTCGACGATCAGCTCGACGCTCGTGCTCATCTCCTTTTGCAGGTTGCCGATATGGTCATACAGACTGTTCTTCAGGTAGGTCGAGCCATACAGGTTGAACACCGTCAGCATCAGGACGAGGTGGAGGGACAGCCCGGCGACGATGATGAAGACGATCCGCCCGCGCACCTTGAACAGGCGGAACAGCGACAGCAGGCCGCGCCTGTCAGGTGTTGGTTTTGGCATAATCGCTTGGCGAGAGACCGGTCATTTTTTTGAAGATCTGGCTAAAATACTTGGCGTCCCCGAAGCCGACCTGGCTGCCTACCTCATAAACGCGATAGCTCGAATATCGCAGCAGCCGCTTCGCCTCCTCGATGCGGAACTCCGTCAGACATTCGTAAAACGTCTTGTTCAGCTCCTTGCGGAACAGATGCATCAGATGGGTCGGGCTAATATGGACCGACTCCGCCACCATATCGACGGTGATGTTGCGGGCGTAGTGGACACGGATGTAGCCAAGCGCGCGCTGCACTTCCTTGCGGATGCCCGGCAGCTCGTCCGCGGCGCCGTACTGGACAGGCTGCTGCCGCAGACGGGCCGCCTCGGCCGCCTCGCGCGCCGTCAGGAAGACGGCGTGCAGGTCGGCATAGATCGTCGCGGCCGTCGCATAGCCGACGGCGACCGGGAGCTGCAGCTGAGCGCGCAGCGCCTGGACCATTGCATCGCCGGCCTCGTGGAAGCGCGCGACCGCATCCGCGCCGGGATGACTGCCCGCCGCAATCACGGTCCACTCCGACGGGGAGCTGCGGACGATCTTGGTATACGTATACGCCAGCGGCTGCAGCGCCTCCTCAAGGCAGCGCTCGATGCGCAGCGGCTGCTGTCCTGCAGCGAGCGACTCGGCAGACTGGTCCACGGAGACGACGCCGATCGTCAGCGTCGCCTCTGCGGGGATATCGATGCCGAGCAGCGCGAGCTTCTCCGCGATGTCGGCGCGGCTCATCCCTTCCCCGAACAGCAGCTTCAGCCAGAAGTGCGACGACACCGCAGGCGTCTCCTGCTTCAGCCGATCGTAGGCGAGCCGCTCCTCGCGGAGCCGCTCGAAGTCCTGCGCCACCCGCTGTAGCGTCTCGACCAGCTCGTCGATATTGACCGGCTTGAGCAGGTAGTGCGACGCGCCGAGCCGCATCGCTTCCTGCGCGTATTGGAACTCGTCGTAGCCGCTCAGCACGATCGTCACGCAATCGAGCCGTTGCTCCTGCAGGCGGCGCAGCAGCTCGAGACCGTTCATATGCGGCATGCGGATATCGGTGACGATAATCTCCGGCCGCAGTTGCATCGCCATCTCCAGCCCCTCTTTGCCATTGCTTGCTTCTCCTACGATCTGAATGCCGTATTCCTCCCAGTCGACCGTCTGACACAGCCCGGCCCGCACCAGGTATTCGTCATCGACGACAAGCGCTTTCAGCATGACGCCCACCATCCTCTTGTTGTATGCCCTGAAAAATAAAGTTCAAAAGCGAAAGCTTGCGAAGCTGGTTATACAGCGCGAATTCGCTGCGCCGTTGCTGGCGCTGCAAGGAAAGTTTCTTTCGCTCTCGCACCGATTCGCGCCGCTGCTGGCGCTCCAAGGAAAGTTTCTTTCGCTCCCGCACCGATTCGCGCCGTTGCTGGCGCTGCAAGGAAAGTTTCTTTCGCTCCCGCACCGATTCGCGCCGTTGCTGGCGCTCCAACGAAAGTTTCTTTCGCTCCCGTACCGATTCGTGTCGCTGCTGGCGCTGCAAGGGAAGTTTCTTTCGCTCCCGTACCGATTCGCGCCGCTGCTGGCGCTGCAAGGAAAGTTTCTTTCGCTCCCGCACCGATTCGCGTCGTTGCTGGCGCTCCAACGAAAGTTTCTTTCGCTACCTCTTAATTATAAGTCATTCTGCCACCAGCGTCAGCGTTCTAACCTTGGGTTGCTCGTATCCCCTACCATTTCGCAGGATCGCGGCATAGGAGGGGCCGGATCGCTGTGCTAAGATCAGCCTAATCGATGAGATAGCGGAAGGAGTACGGACAGATGAGAGAGATCACATTACAGGGCGCTGCCTGGCAGGTGAAGGGATTCTGGCCATGGGTGCCGATCAAGTCGGTCAGCATGGAGCTGGGTCAGGAGCTGCTGGGCATCTGCGAGTGGCTGCCAGCGACGGTACCGGGCGGCGTTCACGACGATCTGTATCGGGCCGGGCTGATCCCGCATCCCTATCAGGATCTGAACAGCCTGCAATGCGAATGGGTCGAGAACCGCTGGTGGATGTACCGGACGATGCTCGAGCCGGTCGCAGATCCCGGTCACAAGGTTGAGCTGGTGTTCAAGGGGCTGGATTACGAAGCGATCGTCTATGTCGACGGCGTGCGGCTCGGCGAGCACAAGGGGATGTTCACCGAGGCGGTGTTCGACCTGACCCCCCGGCTGCGACCAGAGCCGATGGAGCTGACCGTGCTGCTCCTGCACGCGCCCGACGAGATGGGGCAGATCGGCAAAACGTCGGAGACGTTCACGCAGAAGAGCCGATTCAACTATAAATGGGACTTCTCCACGCGCCTCGTCAACATCGGCATCTGGGACGAGGTCGTGCTGCGCGTCCAGCAGCGCTGCAAGCTCGACGATGTGCGCCTCGCCACCGAGGTCGAGGACGCCGACCGGATCGCCGAGGGCGGGCATGTCGGCCTGATCTGCATCGAGGCAAGCGTCGCGTCGACCGGCGGCGGCGAGGATGCTGGACGGATCGCGAAGGAGAGCCTGGGCGGTCTGGCCCGCACAGAGGCGAGCGTCGCGTCGACCGGTGGCCGCACAGAGGCGGGCGTCGCAGCGACTGAAGATGGCGAGCCGATGGGCGGCAGTGGCGGCAGCCGGACGGCAGGAGCTGACGGGGCGGCGGAGCGCCTCGTCCTCCGGGCGTTGTGCAGCTCGCCGGACGGGCAACTGCTGCATGCGGAGACCGTGCGCGTCCGCTGCGGCGAACGCGTACGAGTCGACTTGCGTCTGCCGGCGGCGCAGCTCTGGTATCCGAACGGGTACGGCGAGCAGCCGCTGTACACAGTGAAGCTCGAGCTCATCGCGGAAGACGGCGAGCTGCTCGACGAGCAGACCTGCCGCACCGGCATCCGCAAGCTGGCCTATCTGGCCAACGACGACAGCCCGGCCGATGCGCTGCCTTACACGGTGCAGATCAATAACCGCCGCATCTATATCCGAGGCGTCAACCTGGCGCCGCTCGACCATCTGTACGGCAATGTGCTGGATAGCCAGTATGACCGGATCGTCTACATGATGAAGCAAGCCAACATGAATCTCGTCCGCGTCTGGGGCGGCGGCCTGATCGAGCGGACGCGGCTGTACGAGCAGTGCGATCGGCACGGCATCCTCATCTGGCAGGAGTTCATCCAGTCCAGCTCGGGCGTCGACAACCTGCCGTCGCAGCAGCCGGAGTTCCTGACGCTGCTGCGGGAGGTGGCGGTGGCAGCGCTGAAGGGCCGGCGCAACTATGTCTCGCTCACCGTATGGAGCGGGGGCAACGAGCTGATGAGCGCGCCCAACAAGCCGTCGACCTTCGACGATCCGAATCTGGCGATGCTGCGGGAGCTGGTGCAACGCCATGATCCGCAGCGGCTCTGTCTGCCGACCTCGGCCTCCGGTCCGGTGCAGTACATCACCGAGGAGAAGGGGATGGGCCATGATGTGCACGGTCACTGGAAGTACCAGGACAATCCGAAGCATTATAAGCTGTACGGGGACAACGACAACCTGTTCCACAGCGAGTTCGGCGTCGATGGCGTCAGCAGCGTCAAGAGCCTGCGCAAGTTCCTGAGCGAGCGGTATCTGAGGCCCGTGTCGATGCAGGAGTGCATCGTCTGGCGGCATCATGGCGAGTGGTGGGACACGCTGGCCCGCGATGAGCGGCTGTTCGGCGAGCTGAGCGAGCTGGGGACGTTCGCGGCGGCGAGCCAATGGGTGCAGGCGGAGGGGCTGCGCTACATCCTCGAGGCGAACCGGCGGCGCAAGTTCCGCAACAGCGGCAGCGTCATCTGGCAGCTCAGCGAGCCGTGGCCCAACGTCTCGTGCACCAATCTGCTCGACTACTACGGCGAGACGAAGATGAGCTATTACTGGACCAAGCAGGCGTTCGCGCCGATCCATGTTTCGCTCGACTATCGGACGCTCCAGGTGGAGCGGGGCGAGACGGTCAGTCACGATATCTACCTTCACAGTCACGATCCGGACATTCCGGTCGAGATTCTGGTCGAGGTTGTCGATGCCCTGGGTCGCGTCTGCGCGACGGAGCGATACGAAGCCTACACCGCCGAGGATCGGGCGGCGCTGGTCGGCGCGATGACGTGGACGATGCCGACGGACGGACATGAGTTGATGCTCGTGCGGATCGCGTATCGCTGGCAGGGCGGCAGCGTCGATAGCTACCCTTATATATTCTCCGCAGCGGCAGATGAGCGGTTGTACCGGTCGGCGCTGGCGCTCGAGACGCCGAGGCTGGCGGCGAGTCTGCTCGCTGACTGGCAGGCGACCCCTGGTGCAGAGTCGGAGCTGCTGGAGAGCGAGCTGCTCATACGCAATCTCGGCCCGGCGGCAGCGCTCCACGTCCATGCCGAGGAGATCACCGACCAATATCTGCTTGAGGCTGACGAGCTGTACGTTACGCTGTTGCCTGGAGAGAGCCGGACGATTCGCGTGCGCTGCGAGCGCAAGCGAGCCGGCGGCTTCCTGCGGCCGGAGCCGACCCGGGGCGGGCTGCCGTTGCCGCAGCTTGTCGTCCGCAGCTTTAACGGCGGCGAGATCCCGGCGCGCATGCCCGGAAGAGAGGAGTAATCATCATGGATAGAATCGCATCCGCAGGCGGACGCAGGCGCAGAGCGAGGTGGGCAGGATTCGCCCGATATTGGGTCAAGGAGTGGTCCTCCTGGCTGCTCGTCGTGCCGAGCATCCTGTTTTTCCTGTTCTTCTCGTGGGAGCCGCTGCTGCGAGGCATCTACCTGTCGTTTTTCGAGACGCAGGGCTTCGAGCCTGTCCGATTCATCGGCCTGCAAAATTATATCGACGTCGTCAGCCATTCCGTGTTCTGGCAGATCCTGCGGAATACCTTCGCCTATGTGTTCTGGTCGCTGGTCCTCGGCTTCCTCGTGCCGATCGCGGTAGCGATCCTGGTCAACGAGATGCGCTGGTTCCAGTCTTTCTTCCGCGTCAGCGCCTACTTCCCCAGCATGGTGCCGGGGATCGCGGCGGCGATGCTGTGGATGTTCCTGTTCGAGCCGAGCGAGCACGGCCTCGTCAACATGGCGCTTGGCCTGCTGGGCATCGAGCCGCTCGGCTGGCTCCAGGACTCCAATCTGACGATCGTGACGATCGTGCTGACGATGACGTGGCGCGGCTTCGGCGCGATCATGCTGCTGTTCCTCGCCAATCTGCAGAGCATCAACAACGAGCTGTACGAGGCGGCCGCCATCGACGGCGCGAGCATCCGGCACAAGCTGACGCATATTATGCTGCCGCATATCTCGCCGCTCATCGGACTGACGCTGATCCTGCAGATCAGCGGCGTCTTCCAGATCTTCAACGAACCGCTCGTCCTTACCGAGGGCGGCCCGAACAACGCGTCGATGACGCTGCAACTGCAGAGCTACTTTTACGCGTTCCGCTACTTCGAAGCAGGCAAGTCCGTCGCGCTGGGCGTTATCACCTTCCTCATCCTGATGGTCATCACGCTCGTCTTTTTCCGATTACAAAAAAAGGTCAGCGACTAGAAAAGGAGGAAGATGACCATGAGCACTCCCAACTCAACCCGGCTCATCAGCGATTTGGAATTCCGGCAAAAGCCGGTGAAGCTGCTTTACGGCGCGCTATTCCTGCTGATGGTGGCCGTGACGCTGATCTGTCTGCTGCCGCCGATCTGGATCATCGTCTCAAGCTTCAAGGATCTGAAGGAGTTTTACCAGGTGCCGCCGACCTTGATCCCTCGCACCTTCCAGCTCGACAAGCTGGCGCGGACGTGGCAGGAATTCAGTTTTATGCAATACTACATCAATACGTTGCTGGTTACGGCGGGCACCCTCGTTTTTACCGTTGTCTTCAATGGTCTTGCAGGGTATTTTTTCTCCAAGCTTAAGCCGAGGGGCAGCGAGCTGCTGTTCGTGCTCGTGCTGTGGACGATCCTGCTGCCCAATACGGTCGGCCTGGTGCCGCTTTACAGCAATCTCGTCGACTTCCCGATCCTGCACCTGAACCTGACCAATACGTACTGGCCGTTATGGTTTATGGCGGCGGCCAATCCGGTGACGATCCTGATCTTCAAAAACTTCTTCGACGCGATCCCGGACTCGCTGCTCGAGGCGGCGCATATCGACGGCTCCACCAAGATGGGCATCTTCTTCCGCATCATCGTGCCGCTTAGCGGTCCGGTCATCGTCACGGTCGTTATCCTGGCGGTGAACGGCGTCTGGAACGACTTTTTCTGGCCGTTCATGCTCCTAAAGGAGCAGGATATGTGGACCGTCATCGTGGCGATCTACAACCTGAAGACGTCGCTGCCGCAGGACATCCAGTTTATCGGCCTCACCTTCGCAATCGTGCCGCCGGTGCTGTTGTTCATCGTCTTCCAACGCTACATCATGCAGGGCGCTACGCTCTCTGGCAGCGTGAAGGGTTGATGCACACGATCCTCTATGACGAAGAAGTGCGTTCCCGCGGCCGCGACTTGATGCGAAGGGAGTCTGAGAATCGCAGAATAGTCAACCGTTTCGCAGATTACCGCCCTATTGAGCCGATCGGCCCTGTGATAGCATGAAAGTGTAACAAGAAAGCGCTCTATGGTTATGCTATTCACCAATAAAAGAAAGCTGGGGTTATCCGATGAACAACAAGAACAAGCGATTCAGACAAGCGCTCCTCACCTTCGCAGCCGTCGCCCTGATCGCCGCCGGATGCAGCAACGCCGCAGGCACCGACAATACGCCTGGAACCACGCCTAACAACACGAACAAGCCGGCCGAGACGAACGGCAATACCGAGCCTGTGGCAGAGGATGTCACGATCAAGATCAGCAACTGGCCGAAGCCCAATGACGAGGCCAATCTGCTCATCTACAAGCAATACCTCGAAGCGATGAACGCGCAATACCCGAATGTCAAGGTCGAGACGGACGAGTGGGGCTACGATGTCAACTCCTTCCTGCCGAAGGCGGCGAGCGGCCAGCTGCCGACGCTGTATGAGACGTACTTTACTGAGACGGACAAGATCATCAACGCCCGCTATGCCGCCGACATCACCAAGGTGATGAAGGAGAAGGGCTATGCCGATGCGATCAACCCCGAGCTGCTGGAGCTGGTCGAGAAGGACGGCAGCTACTACGGCATCCCCAAGGACGCCTATGTCGTCGGCATGATCTACAACGTCGATCTGTTCAAGCAGGCGGGACTGGTGGACGACAAGGGCGTGCCGCAATTCCCGAAGACGTATGAGGAGCTGGCGCTGACCGCGCAGCAGATCAAGGAGAAGACAGGCAAGACCGGCTTCTTCCTGCCGACCAAAAACAACCAGGGCGGCTGGATGTTCATGAACATCGCCTGGGCGTTCGGAGCCGAGTTCGAGACGCAGGTCGACGGCAAGTGGCAAGCGGCGTTCGACTCGCCGGAGGCGGCAGCGGCCCTGCAATACGTCAAGGATCTGAAGTGGAAATACGACGTGCTGCCGGCCAACAATCTGGTCGATGTCAACACGGACCTGCTGCAGCAGTTCGGCACCGGCCAAGTGGCAATGGCGTTCGGCATGCCGGACTACGGCAATGCGATGATCCAGTATCTGCAGATGCCGCGCGAGAACTTCGCGATGTCCGCGCTGCCTGAGGGTCCGGCGGGACCGGCCTCGCTGCTCGGCGGCGGTCTGTACATGTTCTCCCCATCGGCGAAGGAGGCCGAGCTGTCGGCCGCGATCGACTGGCTGGGCGTCAAAGGCTTCACGCCGCAAGCGTCCGAGGAGGCGCTGCAAGGGCTGGAGAACTCGATGAAGGTCAACAACGAGCAAAACCTGATCGTCGGTCCTACCGGCATCAAGGTCTGGGTCAATGAGGACCGGCTGGCAGCCGAGCAGGCGATCATCGACAAGTACACCAACGTCGATATGGCGCTCTACCAGGACTATATGGACAACGCGTCTCGCGGGATGCGGGCAGAGGTGCCGATCAATGCGCAGGAGCTTTACAAAATGCTCGACTTCGCCATCCAGGAAGTGCTCACCAACAAGGACGCCGATCCAGCCGCGCTGCTCGCCCGCGTAGCAACGGAGTTCCAGAAGGACTATCTCGATAAAGTTCAGTAAGGCCAATCGCGCCCCGGGATCTAACAGTGTGTGTTCGAAAAGTTCGACGGACTTTTCGAGCCCCTCTCACAGGTCTTGGGGCGTTCCACAAGAGAAAGAGGTGCGCATCATGACGCAAGCCGAGTTTATCCCCTATGGGTTCCAATATTATCGCTCACCGACGCCGTACCGCGACCAGTGGGCGCACGATCTGCAGCAGATCGCCGAGCTGGGCTTCAACAGCGTGAAGTACTGGGTGCAATGGCGCAGCAGCATGCCCGAGCCGGGCGTCTATCGGTTCGACGACATCCAGGAACTGATGGATATGGCGCATCGCTATGGCCTCAAGGTCATCCTCAATGTCATCTTCGACGTCGCTCCGGCCTGGTTCGACCGGACCTATCCCGATGCGCGGATGATCACGGCAGACGGGGCGGTCTTGGCGCCGCGGGCGCTCAGCTACCGCCAGATCGGCGGCGCGCCGGGGCCGTGCTATCATCATCGACCGGCGCAGCAGGCCAAGGACGATTTCCTCGAGGCAGCCGTGCAGCAGCTCAAGGAGCACCCGGCGCTCTGGGTATGGGATCTGTGGAACGAGCCGGAGCTGACGACTGGCATCAAGCGGACGCTCAGCTACGACAACCAGGTCTGCTACTGCGAGCACTCGATGGAGGCGTTCCATCGCTGGCTGGAGGACAGGTACGGCACGCTGGAGCGGTTCAATGCGCGCTGGCATCGTACCTATCAGCAGTGGTCGGAGATCGAGGCGCCGCGCGGGCAAGCGGTGTTTAATGACCTTGTCGACTGGCGACTATTCATGTCCGAGGCGCTGACGGACGACCTGAAGCGGCGGGTCGCGGTCGTCAAGCGGCACGACCAGACACATCAAGTGATGGTGCATACGGTGCCGGCGCCGATCTTCAATCTGATCACCGCCGGGTCCGACGACTTCAAGCTGGCCGAGCCTTGCGACCTGTTCGGCAACAGTCTCGGATCGTCGGCGTGGTCGGCCGACCTGCTCATCTCGGCGGCCAAGGGCAAGCAGATCATCAACTCGGAGATCCACGCGCTGCCCGGCGATATGGCGCTCAAGCCGAAGAAGCTGTCGCTGCAGGAGCTGAAGCAGCATGTGCTGGTGCCGCTGGCGCGTGGTATCACCGGCTTCCTGTTCTGGCAATACCGCCCCGAGGTGCTCGGTCATGAAGCGCCGGCTTGGGGCAGCACATACCTCGACGGCAGCGTCACGCCGTGGCTGCAAGACATGGCTCGGCTCAATCGCGCCATCCAGTCCCGCGCCGACCGGCTGGCTCGCTCCCGCAGACCGTCGGACCGGATCGCGATCTGGTTCAGCAGCACCGGCCAGATCGCCAGCTTCGGCATCTATGCGCACCTGGACGCCTATCACGATTCGGTGCAGGGCGTCCACAAGCTGCTGCACGATCTGAACTATAAGGTCGAGTTCGTCTCGGATCAGGACCTGACGCCCGAGGGGCTGGCGGACTATAGCTGCCTGATCTTGCCGCATCCGCTCTATCTGGACGAGGGCATGGCGCGGACGCTGGAGCAGTGGGTCGCCAGTGGCGGTCTGCTCGTCTCCGAGAGCGGCTTTGGCTCGATCCAGGCGGAGGACGGCAGCCACAGCTACACGGTGCCGGGCTACGGCTTCGACCGGGTGTTCGGACTCCGTGAGACGTGGGTGCACGCGCTGGAGAATCTCGACCACAGCTATCATCAGGTGAAGCTGCAGTCGCGGCGGACGATCCCGCTGTCGATGCCGTCGCTGGAGGATGGACGTCCGCTCACGGGGGCTGGCAGCTACTATCAGAGCGAGATCGAGCTGGCCGAGCAGACGGAGGTACTGGCACGCTTCGACGAGGACGGCAGTCCGGCGATTACGCTCGCCCGCTACGGCAAGGGCAAGGCCGTCTGGATCGGCACGATGTTCGCCGCCGCGTATTGGCGAGAGGGCGGAGCGGATGCGTTGGCGATCTATCGGCAGCTGCTGGAGACGCAGCTGTCGTGTCCGCCGCAGGTGACGGTGACGCCGGGCACGATCCGCGCCGATTGGCTCGCCTGGGAGGAGGAGGGCGCGCAGGGGGCGTTCCTGTTCGTCCATAACTGGGGCGCAGAGCCGGCAGCGGCTGCGATCGGTCTGCCGGCGCCCGTGACGGCCGGCCGGGCCTGGTTCGCCGAGGGCGAGCAGATGCTGGGCCGCGAGCCGCAGTCGCCCTCGCGGGTGACGGTCGAGCTGCCGCCTGGCGATATCCAGGTGTACGAGTTCGTTGTGGAGGCGGGCCGATGAGTTGGCGGGACTGGCATTCTATTAGGAGAGAGGAGTGCCGCGCATGACAGACAGGACAGATAAGAGGGACGCATTCGTACCGGATCGCTATGTGCCGATCAGCGCCGTGGTTCACTGCGAGGCGGCGGGGACGAGCGAGCGTCTGGCGGTGAGTCGGCCGCTGCTGGACGACCTGACGGAGCTCGGGCATCGACTGTACATTGCTTGGGGCGAAGTCGGGCAGACCCGCTATACCGGGGAGCTGACCGTCGAGCGCGAGCAGGGCGAGGTGCGCTTTGTCGCGCAGGGGCAGGGACCGCATGCGGTCGTTGCCGAGACGCTGGTCCATGCCTACCCGGTGACGACGCATTGGTGCGCCGCTCTCAATGGCGGACGCGGCGGCTTTCAGCCTGGAGCATCCGATGGTCTCGGGCAGATCGATTGGGACGCCGCAGAGGGCCGTCGGACTGTGCAGGGCCAGTTCCGCTGTGACGACGAGCGCAGCCCGTATTATTTCCGGAGCGAGCGCTATGCGCTGTGGCCTGACGACCCGGATGCGCGCGCGATGGCGTATGAGCGCTATGTCGGGGAGACGTACAGTCTCTATAGCGTCAGCGAGGCGGCTGCGCTCCAGCTCTCAGCAGAGGCGTTGGCGCATAGCGGCTATCCGGCGCTCATCCGCCGCGCCGATACGCCGCTCGCTGAGCTGGAGGGGGTGCCGGCGTTCCAGCTCGTCCACAACGTCATCATCGGCGAGGGCGCGCATCGCAGCCTGGCGACCTATATCCTGCCGCCGTTGTGGCGGCGCGGAGCGGCGGACTGCCCGGCTGTATTCAGCGGCTTTTACGATCAGAATGAGAATGTATTCTCCGTCATCGGCCCGGACATGCTGCGCCTTATCGGCGAGCTGTACAACGAGCGGGGCGCGGGCGTCGTCGGCATCATCTGGAACGGCGGCGGCTCGATCGGCACGCGGACGCTGCAGCAGTCCATCTATGACAACCTGGACGCGCTGTTCGAGCGGGCGATCCGGGACTTCGGCGTCCGCGAGGACGGCATCGTCACGGTCGGCGGCTCGCGCGGCGGCTTCGCCAGCTTGCTCGCCGCCGCCAATCCGAGTCGCCAGAGCTACCGCGTCCGCTATGCGGTATGCGCCAACGTGCCGTTCCTCATCGGTACGCCGCTGCTGACGATGCTGAACTCGGGCCACCCGATCCTCGATCAGGCGATGTGCGAGGATACCGGCTACAAGGACGCCTGGCGCAAAGGCTGGCGAGACGAGCAGGGCAGGTCGGGGATGGAGCGCTTCCTGGAGACGACGGTGGGGACGAGCGATCTGGCCGAGATCGACGAGGCGCGCTCGCCGGCGTCCGAGACAGTGATGCGGCGGCTGGCCGCGAACGGCACGCAGGTGCTCCAGAGCCATGGCACGCATGACCCGTTCACCGCGAGCTGGCTCGCTTATCGCTGGGTGGACCGCGCTCGCGCGCTCGGCATCCCGGTCCGGCACGAGATCGGCTACCGGTTCGGGCATAACAACTGCGTCCCGCCGATGACTAGCGCCAAGCGCTGTCTGGAGAGCATCGTGAGCGGCGAGCCGCTCACGATGGCGAGCGACTACCACTACGCTCGGGCATCGGCAGACCCCGCCGACTGGAGCCGCGCTGCGCTGCTCGAGGTCGAGCGTCAGCCGCTGTTCCTGGAGGCGCCGAAGGTCGTCGTGCGCGGCGCGGCCAATGACTTCACCCTCTACGGCGTGCCTGGCATGGACTATCGCCTGACGCTGGCGCCGGTCCGGGCGCAAGCAGACGAAGTCAGCGAAGTGTGCGGAGGGGGCGATGGCAGCGTTGGTGACGGTACTGGCGTGGGTACTGGCGTCGGCTGTTATAGCAGTGATGATGGCGAAGGCTGTAATAGCAGTCACAGCAATAATGACAGCGACGTTAGCGATGGCAGCGACGGCTGTGATCGCGGGGAAGCCGCGTCGGCTGCATGTGAGGTCGTAGTGATGGAGGGGCGGCTGGAGACGCTCCCCGGCATGCGCCCGGGCTTCTCGTATGCGGTCTGCTACCGGGATATTACCGGCGAGCTGCCGGGCGAGGCGTACCGTTACCGGCTCCGTTACCGACTACCAGGCGAGGCCGACTGGCGCGAGGATCTGACGCACACGCCGCAGCCCGACTATCCTGAGCCGACGCTGACGGTGCTGGAGACGCAGCCGAATCCGCTGCAGCCGGAGTGGATCGGCATGACGCTGCAGCATTTCATCGGCTGGGGGCTGAGCGAGGTATAATGCGCAAGGCAGTAAGGGACACCCCCCCGGACATATGGTCCGATGGGGTGTCTCTTTGTGTCTGTTGCATCTTGTGTTACAGTACATAGAATTGTTTATTTGGTTCATCTTGCGTGGGGGTGTCACAATAGCGGTCATCTGATTCGTAATAAAGGGTAAAGGAGGGAACAACGTTGACTGATTCGGAATTGCGTCAAGTCCTGGCTGACGTACGGGATGGCGATATTGAAGCCTTCGCCCAGATAGTACAGGCCTTTCAGCGGCCAATCTATCAATATTGCTATCATATGCTGTCCAGTGCAAGCGAGGCTGAGGATTGCGCACAGGAGGTCTTCCTCAAGCTGTTCCGTAATCTGAGCCGCTATGATCCGGGTCAACCGCTGCAAGCCTGGCTTTACAAGATCGCTTACCATCAATGCGTAGACAATCTCCGTCGACGAAAGCTGACTCGCTATCTCCCGTTCTTTTACCAGAGGGATACGGATAACCGTCATGTCGAGCGTGCGATCGAATCGGCCTATTTCAATGAAGAAGTGCAAAAATCGATGGAGAGACTGTCGGTGGAGGAGCGAAATTTGTTGATTTTGCGATGTGTTGAGGACAAGAGTTATGAAGAGATCGCATTGATTATGGATAAAAACGCAGCGGCTTTGCGGAAAAGGTACGAGCGTACGGCAGTGAAATTCCGGCAGTATTATCGTGAAGCGAAGGGAGAAGCCAGCGATGACCATGAGGAAAGAGGATCAGGATCTGAGAAAGCTATTCCAAAAGGGACAGCCACCTGAGAGCGATCTGTCTGTGAAGATTATGCAACAGCTCAGAACGGAGCAGCAGAATAATAATAAGGAGAGATTATATATGAAGCATAAAGTGAAATTGTTGGTAGCCGCAGGTATGTTGGTAGCTGTATCCTCAGCTGTCGGAGCCTCGCATCTGTTATCCTTGAAGGATAGCAAGGGGAATGTAGTCTATGAGGAAAAAGCGATGCATGAGACGCAGCCTGGCGTTACCCCGGCGTCCGACTTGACTTGGAAGGGCAAAGTGAATGCGATCGGGGATCGCGAGCTTAACGCAGGGGAAGCGGGCATCATCTATGTCGCGTCGGATAACCCGGAGCACAAATTGGAGCTGCGCTCCCATCCTTTTCAATTTCACGATGCTGCAGCTTTTCAGACCAAGCTGGGCCACCCCGAGCTAAATGTTCCAGATTCGTTGGAAGGCGGCTACGACTTTGAAAAAGGGACGATTCACTTCGGTCCGGCGCTTGATCTGAGGCTGTTGCCGTCAGACGAACAGCGCGCTATGGCGCAAGAGCTGCGGGAGCAGGCAGAGCAGGCCGGCAAGGATTATGCGATCAAGCCTGTAGCGTTGTCCGATGAATTCTGGAATGCTCAGAGCGTGTACAGCAATGGAGCGGATGAAATTTCCCTGCGTATTCTCAATCTGGGCGATCAATCGCATACGGCGTCATGGGAGGACAGCATCCAGATGACCAAGACACAGCTCCAGGAGGATGGCAAGGAAGCGATCTTGACACAATATACCGACAGTACGCGGATGGAGCTGGTATGGATCGTGGAGGATACAGACATGTCTGTTAATTATCAGTTCATCCTGGAGAGCAATAGCGGCGACATCGACGCAGCCGAGCTGCAGCAGATCTGGAAGACGCTACTGAAGTAAGGTCAACCAATCCTGGCCATTCGATAAAGACGATGCGGCATCTCGCTCCGTGTCGTCTTTTTTTTGCGTTCAGGGAATTTCGGGAGGTACGAGGAGATTCAGTGGAGATTGATATTGTCGTATTGACAATTACAGATCGATGAGGTATTGTATCAATAAAGTCATTCATACAATATCAAATGGAAGCGAGGGAATCGTAATGTTCGGTATCCGCTACGCGAAGTTTCAACCGACGCAATATGTCATGAAGGTGAAAAACGGCAAGGTAGTGAAGGAAGGGATCGGCCTGTCCTTCACGTACTATGCGCCGACAACCTCAGTCGTCGTCGTGCCGATCTCCTCGATCGACGTGCCGTTCATGTTCGAAGAGATGACCGAGGACTATCAGGCGATCACCGTTCAGGGACAGCTCACCTACCGGATCGCCGACTATCGGCAGATTACAGGACTGTTGAACTACACTTACGATCTCAAGAAGCATGTCTATCTATCCGACGATCCGGCCAAGCTGAATCAGCGAATCATCAATCTGGCCAAGGTGCATGCCAAGCATGAGCTGGCTCGAATGCCGCTCCGCGTCGCGGTGCAATCCAGCGAACGTCTGGCCCAGCAGATCAAGACGGATGTGCGGGAGAGCGAGCAACTGGAGGCGCTCGGCGTCGAGCTGATGGGGGTAGCTGTACTGGCCGTCCTGCCCAACAAGGAGACGATGCGGGCGCTCGAGGCCACGGCGCGGGAGGAGATCCTAGAGCATGCCGACCAGGCGCTTTACCGCCGCCGCAACGCCTCGATCGAGCAGGAGCGCAGGCTCAAGGAGAATGAGCTGAGCACCGAGATGGCAGTCGAGGCCAAAAAGCGGCAAATCCGCGAGGCGCAGCTCGATGCGGACCGCGCTGTCCGGCAGAAGGAGCAACGGATGGAGGAGGAGCAGTTGCAGTTCGAGACGGATATGGAGCAGAGCCGTCATCAGCTGATCGAGCTGGCGGCCGCCAACAAGCGCGCTGAAGCGGACGTCAAGGCGTATGAGCTGGGCACAGTGATGAAGTCGCTGCACGGCATCGAGCCAGGCGTGCTGCAGGCGCTGGCCAACCTGGGGATGAATCCCGACAAGCTGATCGCGATCGCCTTCCAGGATCTCGCGGACAAAGCGGAGCGGATCGGTCAGCTCAACATCTCGCCGGATCTGCTGCAAGGGCTGCTGTCGGGACAGGGATCGTCGACTGGAGGAGGGGCGTCCGGGCGCGGCGCCGGCGGCCGATGAGCGGCGCGGCCAGCGAGCGCAAGGTCGTACTCGTCAAGCGGCAGACACGGCTGGAGGAGCTGGTGAAGCGCAACAGTACGGTGCAGCAAGCACAGTTCTACGTGGAGCGACTGGGCGCGGACTTCGGCGACTATCGGGCGGAGGATGAGCGGTATCGCGCCGCGGTTACCGAGGCGGTGCAGACGCTGGAGAGCGAATATCGGCTCCAGGTGATCGACAGAGTCTATCTGCCCAACTTTATCTTCGGTCGCGACGACATCGTCGTCGCGATCGGCCCTGACGGTCTGATCGCCAACACGCTGAAGTATCTGGACGGCCAGCCGCTGATCGGCGTCAATCCCGACCCGCTGCGCTGGGACGGCGTGCTCTTGCCCTTCCGCGCTGGCGATCTGCGGCTCATCCTGCGCGATGTGGCGCGCGGGCGGCGCCCGATGAAGGGCGTGACGCTGGCCAAGGCCGAGCTGAACGACGGCCAGACGTTGTACGCCGTCAACGATCTGTTCATCGGCCGTAGCAGCCACGTCTCGGCGCGCTATGAGCTGTCGCTGGATGGCCGCGCCGAGCGCCAGTCCTCCAGTGGCATCATCGTCTCGACCGGTCTCGGCTCGACGGGCTGGCTCAAGAGCGTGCTTGCCGGGGCGGCAGGCATCCTGCGCGGGGCGACCGGGTATGTACCCGTGCAAGCGCTAGAGCTGCTGCAGGGGAGCGCAGGTCGAGCGGGTGCCGCCGATGTGGACGAGGCGAATAGCAACCCTCGTAAGAGTCGTAAAAGTAGCGGTGACGCAGGCAGTGCAAGTGGCGCTAAACGAGGACTTGGAGCAGCAGGCAGCGCCAGTGGAACTAAACGTGGACCTGGAGCAGCAAGCAGCGCTGGTAGAGATCCCCGCGAAGCTTGGGCGGCGGAGCAGCTGTATTTCGCGGTGCGGGAACCATTCCCTAGCCGGACGACGTCGGCCGAGCTCGTGTTCGGCCAGATATCAGCCGGTACGCAGCTGAAGGTCGTCTCGGAGATGCCCAAGGATGGCGTCATCTTCAGCGACGGCGTCGAGAGCGACTTCCTCGTCTTTCAGTCGGGCGTAGAGGCGCGGATCGGCATTGCGGAGAGGCAAGGCTGTCTGGTCGTGTAGCTGAAGTGTTGCTAAGATGAGCTATGCTGCAGGTAACATTTGCTGTTAGGTCCGGTCGAATACAGTTTGACAGTCACTGCCGATGATGATACCCTAGGTTCAATTACACATGAGGGAGGCCTGCCGGTATGCTGCACTCGATCCGGATTCGATAAGCAAGCTTGAAATGGATGTTCACCGCTAGAGGTGGGCCTGTTTTGAGTTGCTTATCGATACGGGTGCAGCGCCGGCAAGCGTGGTCTGACCAGGCTTTGGCGCTTGGACGTTCCGCTCGCGATGATGTGATCGCAGGGTGCGGGACGTTCCTACGATGTGCGAGCCGTAACGGTTGGGTCTATAATGACCTGACATGGTTTCGTCTTCGTGCCGCGCTATGACCTGTTGCGCGCCGTTTCCGGCGTGCAACGGGCAGCAGCGCGATGGCCGTCAGACGACACATGACGCCATCGCGCCCTCCCGTTCGTATATCGATGCAGCTCCAGGCCCGTTTGCGGGAACCTGGGGCTTTTTGTTGTGCGGACGAAAGGACTGGGGGCTGGCGGACTAGTGCGAAAGATCGCACATCTCGGGCTCGAAGGCGGCGTCCCGCCTGGACTTGTGCGAAAAATCGCACATATCGGGCCAGAAGGCGGCGTCCCGCCCAGACTTGTGCGAAAGATCGCACATCTCGGGCTCGAAGGCCGCGTCCTGCCGGGACTTGTGCGAAAGATCGCACAAATCGGGCTCGAAGGCCGCGTCCCGCCCGGACTTGTGCGAAAGATCGCACAAGTCCGAATTCGAAAGCCGCGAACCCGCGCCATGCTCACACCAGCAAAGGAGGGTTGACCGATGCACTGGTATTTCTTCACTTGATTCTTCCTTCCACGAATCGCAGGCACGCCTGCGAAGAGCCTGAACTGATGGAAGCCGCGATTGTGCGAAGGAGGAATATGCGATGACATTGTTAATTAAAGCTAAAGATATCTATATGGAATACCTCGGTCGAGATGTGCTCGATATGGAGGAGTTGGAAGTATACGCCTACGACCGGATCGGGATCGTCGGGGCCAACGGCGCGGGCAAGAGCACGCTGGTGAAGGTGCTGCTCGGCGAGCTGGAGCCAACGGAAGGAGAGGTAGCGCGCGAGGGCGCATGGGCGTATATCCCGCAACTGGAGGAAGTGGCCCAACATGCCGAGCACGCTGCACCGGATCATGCGCTGCTCGGCAGAATGGGCGTTTCAGACATCGGTGAGGAAGGCCGCAGCGGCGGCGAGGAGACGCGGCTGAAGATCGTCGCTGCGCTATCGGGTGGAGCCGACGGCATCGTCGCCGACGAGCCGACCAGCCATCTCGACCGTGAGGGCGCCGAGCTGCTCATCCGACAGCTCCAGCATTATCCGGGGGCCCTGCTGCTGATCAGCCACGACCGCCATCTCCTGGATGCGACGGTGGATAAGATCTGGGAGCTGAAGGACGGACGCATCGCCGAGTACTGGGGCGGCTACTCCGACTATGCCGAGAGGAAGGCGGAGGAGCGGGCTGCGCAGGCAGCGCAGTACAAGCAGATGGCTGCGGAGCGCGAGCGTCTGGAATCGTCGATCGCCGACAAGCAGCGTCAAGCGCGCAAGCTGGATCAGAAGGAGAAGGGAGCCAGCAGGAAAAACAACACAGAGTCCGGCGGGCGGCTCGGTCATCAGAAGCCTGTGGGCAGCAAGCAAAAAAAGCTGCACAAGGCAGCCAAGCAAATGGAGCAGCGGATCGAAGCGCTTGGCGATATTCGTCCGCCGGAAGCCGAAGCCGCCATCGTCTTCCGTCAAAGTCGAGAGCTGGCGTTGCACAACCCGTACCCGATCATCGGCGTAGGGCTCAACAAGCGATTGGGCGACAAGACCCTGCTGGAGGACGCCGCCTTCCAGTTCCCGCTCGGAGCGAAGATCGCGATCACAGGACCCAACGGCTCCGGCAAGTCGACGCTGCTGCGGATGATCGTAGATCGCGAGCCTGGCATTACGCTAGCTCCGAAGGCGGCGATCGGGTATTTCGCACAGAGCGGGTACAAGCTGGAGGACGATACGCCGGTGCTGGCATATATGCAGACGCATAGCGACTATTCGGTGCCGGAGATCCGGGCCGTGCTGGCGGCGATGGGCTTCGGGCCGCAGGATGTGCGCAAGCGGCTGCCGATGCTGAGCGGCGGCGAACGGATGAAGCTGCAGCTGGCGCGGCTGTTGCTTGGACGATACAATGTGCTGCTGCTCGACGAGCCGAGCAACTTCCTCGATATGCCTGCGGTCGAAGCGCTGGAGGCGATGATGAAGAGCTATGCGGGAACGATCGTCTTCGTCACGCATGATGTAAGGTTGCTGGAGCGCACAGCCGATCAGGTGTATGAGATCGACGGTGGGAAGTTAATCCAGACTGAGCTATAATGACTGTATACTGCCCGTCGCTCATGCGCTCGATGTTTGGGCCTGGGCGACGGGCTTTGATTCCATGACTTTCCGCGCACTGCTCCCAGCGCGCGGTGGTCGGCGGCATGACGGTGGTCGGACGACGATGAGGAGGGTGAATCGTGTGAGAGCGGCAGTTATTCGCAAGTATGGCGCGCCAGACGTATTACGAGTCGAAGAGGTAGCCGAGCCTATGCCTGGTCCGCATGACGTGCAGATCGAGGTGGCGGCATCCTCCGTCAATCCGATCGATTACAAGACGCGCTCCGGGAGCATCTTTTTCATGTCGGGACTGCGTTTCCCCAAGATCCTCGGCGGCGATGTCGCCGGTGTGGTGCGATCCTGCGGCGAGGCGGTCACCCATCTGAAGCCGGGCGATGCAGTGTATGGCTTCTCTTCGGCAGCGACACGCGGCGGCGGTTATGCCGAGGTCATGTGCTGCGAGGCCGCGAAGCTGGCACGCAAGCCGGAGGGGCTGAGCATGAGCGAGGCGGCGGCGGTCCCGCTGGCCGGGATTACCGCTTATCAGGCGTTGTATAGACAGGGCGAGATGAAGCCGGGCATGCGCGTGCTCGTGACCGGCGCGACTGGCGGCGTAGGACATCTGGCTGTGCAAGTGGCACGGGCAGCGGGCTGTCAGGTGACGGGCGTCTGCCACTCTCGTAATCGGGAGCTGGCGTTTGAGCTGGGGTGCGAGGAGGTAATCTGTTACGACAAGGCAGACTTCCGCGAGCGGCGGGGAGGCTACGAGCTGATCTTCGACGCAGCGGCGAAGTTCGGCTATAGGCCGTGTAGAGGAGCGCTCTCGGAGCATGGGATCTATGTCTCCACCATACCCGGCCCGAGTCTGATGCTGCGGCATCTGCTCTCCCGCTTCGGCAGTGGACGGAGAGCGCGGTTCGTCGGGGCGCATGCCAACACCGCCGATCTCGAGCGGCTCGGCGAGCTGGCGCGTGAGGGCAAGCTGCGCCCGCACATCGAGCATCGGCTGCCGCTCGAGCAGATTGCTGAGGCGCACCGTCTGAGCGAGAGCGAGCGCGTGCGGGGCAAGATCGTCATCGAGATTGGCGCTGCAACCGAGCGGCGCGTGTAGCACGATTATGAATTGAGGAGGCTACTCAGGATGGATATGAAGCTGTATATTAATGGAGCATGGGTCGAGACGGACAAATGGCTATCGGTCGAAAATCCGGCGACCCGGGAGACCGTAGGCAGCATCGCATGCGCGGGCGCAGCGGAGGCGACGGCGGCTGTCGATGCCGCCTATGCCGCCGGACCGGCTTGGCGTCGCAAGACGGCCGCTGAGCGAGCGGCGCTCTTGCTGCGCTGGCATGAGCTGATCGAGCAGCACAAGGAAGAGATCGGTCGAGGCATGACCGAGGAGCAAGGCAAGCCCTTGGCGGAAGCGATCGGCGAGGTGTCCTATGCGGGCAGCTTCCTGACCTGGTTCGCCGAGGAGGGCAAGCGCATCTACGGCCAGGCTGTCCCGGCCTCCGCGCCGGACAAGCGCATCCTCGTCATGCAACAGCCGGTCGGCGTTGTCGCGGCGATCACGCCGTGGAACTTTCCGGCGGCGATGCTGACGCGCAAGGTCGCGCCTGCGCTCGCTGCCGGCTGCACCGTCGTCGTCAAGCCGTCCGAGCTGACGCCGCTGACTGCCTATCGGCTGGCCGAGCTGGCGCATGAGGCAGGCATCCCGGCCGGTGTGCTCAATGTCATCACCGGCGATGCGGCTGCGATCGGCGAGACGTGGATGGCCGATCCGCGCGTCAGCAAGCTGTCGTTCACTGGCTCCACGCGCGTCGGGAAGCTGCTGTATCGGCAAGCTGCGGATACCGTCAAGAAGCTGTCGCTCGAGCTGGGCGGACATGCGCCCTTCATCGTCACGGCGCATGCCGATCTTGCGGCGGCGGCCCGGGATCTGGTCGCCTCCAAGTATCGCAATGCCGGTCAGACCTGTGTCTGTACGAATCGCGTCTACGTCCACGAGTCGGTGAGCGAGGCGTTCACAGCGGAGCTGCGGGAGGCTGTCGAAGCCTCGCTCAAGGTTGGCAACGGCCTCGAGTCGGGCGTCACGATCGGGCCGCTGATCAACGAAGCCGCCGTAGAGAAGATGGCCCAGCATGTCGAGGAAGCGCTGGGCAAAGGGGCGACTGTTGCCGCGCGCATACCAGCGCCGCAAGAGCAAGGCTATTTCGTCGAGCCGATCGTGCTGACCGATGTGACGGACGATATGCTCTGCATGCGCGAGGAGACGTTTGGCCCGCTGCTGCCGATCACGACCTACCAGTCGACTGAGGAGGCGATCCGCAGAGCCAATGATTCGCGCTACGGCCTGGCTGCTTATGTGTTCACGCAGGACCTCAAGGAAGCATTCGAGATTACCGAGGGGCTGGAGTACGGCATCGTCGGTCTCAACGACGGCCTGCCAGCGACGGCGCAGGCGCCGTTCGGCGGGATGAAGGAGAGCGGCATCGGCCGCGAGGGCGGACATTGGGGCATCGAGGAGTTCCTCGAGGTCAAGTATGTGTCGATGAAGCTGTAGGATGGCGCGGTTAGCGACCGATTAGGCTGAGGATACTCCCGTCTTCTGTTAGCGGAGCCAGGACTAGCGCCAGGACCTTCGCACAGGCAGGTGGCGGGAGTATTCAAGCTAGGGCGTGTTTGCATACTCGGAGGGCAGCCTAAGATGCCCCTGAGCGGGTTTGCAAACACGCCCTATCAGACGATAGCATCATTTCGGGCGGTTTTTTGATACAATGTGGACTAAGGTTAGTATTTAGGGACTAGGTGATGAACACATGGGAAGAAAGCAGGCTTTTACAAAATCGGAGTTATTGGATCAAACCAAGCGAGTTCTTCTCGAGCATGGATATGATGGTTTCCAACTGAAGCTGTTGTCGAAAAGTCTGGTTGGAGCGAGAAGCACCATTTACCAATATTATGCTAACAAAGAAGAAATTGTGGCCGCCTGTATGAAACGAACGATGGAAAATGTACTTCAGAAAGCGTCGGCTATCGATGAGACGGATAGCATGAATGCACTTCAACAATTGCTAGATGTCTATCTTGAAGAAGCCCACTTCCATCAATTGTTAGGCGACGCCAATAAAATCAATAAGGCCAATTCTGTCGCAGCTGCCAATGATTTGGAATTTATTGAACAGGCGCATCTCAAGTTAAAAACGCAACTGGAGCGTTTATTTGTCCGTGCTCAGGCCGAGGGACACTTGAATACAAGCATTCCGCTGCCTGCGATTATAGGGGTCTTTTTCAACCTGATTGACGCGCCTAATATGATGAATATGCCGACGCCGCAGTGGAGCAGGCTGTTGTTCCAAATGTGGCTGGGAGGGGTGGGTAAGCGATAAGGAGGCTGATTTTAATTTGACACATGTGTTAAATTGAATCTATAATAAGCTAACTCGGACAAAAAAATGTATAAATTGACACGCGTGTCAATTAAGTGTTAGTTAAGATCATGATGACGGATCTAGGCCGTCTTCGCTTAAGACACTTTGGGAGGGCTGAGTGATGAATAAAGACTGGCAACTCGCATCGGCTTCCCAGTATTACGATCATGGAATGAATTGTAATGAACCATCAAAACGCGTGTCTATAGAAGTTAAAAAGTTGCTAGAGGAGTTGGGTCTGGGCGACAAGTTGAAGAGCTGCCTAGAAGGCCCAACCCCAACATGAGGAATATTCCGATGCCGCACTGGAGCAAGCTGTTGCTCCAAATGTGGCTGGGAGGGGGGGGGGCAAACGATAAGGCGGACATTTAATTTGACACGCATGTCGAATTGAAACTATAATAAGCTTGCGTTGGGCAAGATGTTGTCCAATTTGACACTTGTGTCAAATTAAATGATTAAGGGGAGAAACGGCCTATGTTTTTGGCGTGGAAGGAATTAAAGCATAGCAAAACAAGGTTTTTGATGATTGCCATCATTTTTGTACTGATTTCTTGGCTCGTATTCATCCTGTCCGGATTAGGGAATGGGTTGTCTACGCTTGCGGCGGCTACCTTTAAGACCATGAAGGCTGATTATGTCGTCTTCGAACAAGGCTCAAAGGCTTCGATGAGCAAGTCTCTATTGTCTAACGACCTGTCAGCAGCATTGGCGGAGATGCCGAATGTAAATGCAGTGTCTCCTATGGGAACGATGATGGCCTCGGCAATTCAAGGGGAGAGCAAATCGAATGAGGATAAAGTGGATATAGCGATGATCGGCATTGAACCAGGTAGCTTTCTGGAGCCAGCGATTACGGAAGGAACAGGATTGACCTCCGAGGAGATGACGTCAGTCATCGTCAATGAGACGATGAAAGACGAAGGCTTCAAGCTTGGTGATACCTTCCAATTAGATGGTTCTCCGGCATCGTTGACAATTGTCGGCTTTGTCGAGAATCAGACGTATAATCACGTTGCAGCCGTATTTATGCCGATTGAAGAGTGGCGCAAGCTTGCTTTTGCCGCCCCTGGCTCGGACAAGGGAGTGACCGATCCCGTCAATGCTATTATGCTTCAAGGCGCAACTATCGATCCCGATGCCATCAATGAACAGCTGGCGGGCATCGATACGGTTACTCGTGCTGCAGCGGTGCAGGGGATGCCTGGATACAAAGAAGAGAATGGCACCATTATGATGATGCTTGGATTCCTGCTTGCGATCTCTGCCTTCATCATTGGCGTGTTCTTCTATGTTTTCACGATGCAGAAGTCCAATCAGTTCGGGATTATGAAAGCGATCGGAGCCACGAATCGATTTTTAGGCAAAGCCGTCGTCTCGCAGGTGTTTGTCTTATCGCTCGCAAGCATTATCGTCAGTGTCCTGTTGACTTACGGGACAGCGGCCATCATGCCGCAAGGCATGCCGTTCAAGCTGGAGCCGAAGCTGGTGTTCACGTATTCCATCGTCTTGCTGGCGATCTCCCTGCTTAGCTCGTTCGCCTCCGTTCGCACGATTTCGAAAATTGATCCGCTTAAGGCGCTTGGGAGGGTTGAGTAATGACTGAAGGTTTGCAATTAACAGCGGCCTCCAAATATTACGACGAAGGATTAAACCGGATTGCAGCGTTGGACCGCGTGTCCATTGAGGTGAGACCAGGGGAGTTCGTCGCAGTGATAGGGCCATCCGGCTCTGGGAAAAGCACCTTTTTATCCGTTGCCGGCGCACTGCTGAAAGCCTCCGAGGGAGAGGTTGCGCTCAACGGGAAGGACATGTCCAAGCTCTCAGCAAATGCGTTATCCGAGCTGCGATTGCATCAGATCGGGTTCATCATGCAGGCTTCGAATTTGGTCCCTTACCTGAATGTCCTGGATCAGTTGCTCGTCGTGAAGCGGATGGCGGGCAAGGTTCGTGCAGCAGATCGGGCAAAGGCGATAAAGCTGCTCGAAGAGCTGGGTCTGGGCGACAAGCTGAAGAGCTACCCAGAGGAGCTGTCCGGGGGCGAGAAGCAGCGTACCGCGATTGCCCGGGCCTTCATTAACGATCCATCTGTCATATTGGCGGATGAACCTACAGCAAGCCTGGACACCAAGCGTGCGCATGAAGTGGTTTCCCTGATTGCCCATGAGGTGCGGACACGCCGCAAAGCGGCAATTATGGTCACGCACGATGAGCGACTGATTACCTATTGCGACAAGATATATCGGATGGAAGACGGCAAATTAACGCTGGCCTTTACGAATTCAAGTCCAAAAAAGATGTCGTAACCTCGGCGATTTGCTTGGCGTGCGTATGATGCAAATAATGCGGGCCCTCAATAATTTCAATCGCCGATTTGGTGCTCGTATTGGCCATGTCCTGATGAATCTTCAACCAGTTCGGATCAGCCTCGGTACTCTCCGTAGCCAGGAAATATAACACCGGTAGATCATCGGGATACTTCAGCTCCATCGTTTTGTTGAAGTTTGCTTGCATCGAATGTCCTTCGTTTAGGGTTGCTTTTGTGCCAATATTTTTCAGGGCAAGGTACTTAAATTGCTTTTCAAGCTCGTCTCCCACATTCGGGATTTGCAGCATGTCGGGGTTCATCGAGGAAAGGAGTCGATACAACCCCGATTTCTTTAACAGCTCGATGGCGTCCGTATTATGATCTTCCGCGCCGCCTTGCGCAGGTAGGCTGCTATCAATACCGATAAAGGCTTCCACTTCATCAGGATAATTGTGAATATACGCCAGCGAATATACACCGGATATGGAATGTCCCATCAACGTGTATTTATCAATGCCATTCGCAACCAAGACCTCATGTATTTCCTCCGTTAAATATTCGACGGATCTTTCTTTGTCCGTATCCTCGCTCAACCCATATCCAAACGGCTCGATCGCAATGACGCGATACTGTTTTTGCAGCTCATCAATCAGTAGCTTAAAATCAATAATCGGTGACGGTGTCATGTAGCCAGGCAAAAGGACGATTGTCTTTTCGCCCTCGCCAAAGATTTGGAAATTCATTTTTTTTCCATCGATCACAACAGATTGGCCATAGGCCACGATCTTCTTTTCTTCGCGATTCAGTTGAATCTTGTTGTTCACAAACACGCCTGCAAAAAACAATCCCACCAACAATAGTATCGATAGCGAAATGAACCCGATTATCTTTATGATTTTTCTCATGATGTCCGTCCCCTTTTAATTGATAAGAATCTATAAGTTGGCTGCTGTGAGTTTTTGAACGATTGTCGAGAGGACGTCGTCGCTAATAACATCCACTCCGCTTTGCTTTAACACGTATTGAGCGGCTTTTAATTTTTCGAAGAACGATTCGACGGTGTTTGGGAACAGTGCTTGTATGAACCAGGTGGTTGTGATCAAAAGAATGATTTCTGCCATTTGCTCAGGTTGCGGCGTTGTAATCGAGCCATCGGCGTTGCCGGCAAGGATATATCTGGTGAGGATTGGGACGAAAACCTCGCACATTTGAGTGTTGTAAATCGAGATAAACGTCGGGTCCGTGAGTAAGGACCAAGAGATGACGGTCGACTTTTGTATATCCTCATTAAACATCCCTTCGAGTAGAAGAGCTTGTATTTTCTCCAAGCCGTTCCAATCCTCTCGCTGATCTACTGCGTCTAATACCTCCTGTTCCGGTATGAACCTTCTCGCAATCCCTACAATAATGTGATGTTTCGATTCGAAATGGTGGTAAATTGCTCCTCGAGTAAGCCCGTCCAACCCGGCGACGATATCGCTAATCGATGTGTGCTCATACCCCTTCTCGATGAACAAAACTGAAGCAGTGTCCAGGATCAAGTTTCGGACTTCCTTGGCCGTATATTTCTTTTTCAAGGTTTCCTCCTTCAAAAACATTCAATCGGTATGTTTTTAGTATAGGGTAGATGAGCATGATTAGCAAATCCATTTTTAGGGGGAGCTCGTCGACTAAATGGCACTGTAAATGTGATGTATAAAACTATTGTTTGTTGATTAAATATTTGAAAATATAAGAAAATATAATATTTATAAAACTAATACTTGGTTGAAACGAGAAAGGTATTACAAAAAAACATAATCGTGCGGGCTGCGGTTTGGGGCAAGCAAATCCCTCTACCGTCAACTAGAAGTTGAGAAGATACTCTAGTTAGGCCCAAAAGACTATATATAAACCACAAGATTTACATAAGCCGTTTACTAGAGACTTAGATAGCATTGATTCTTTTCGCATGGTACAATTAGCCTATTATGGAATCGTGAAGGCGAGAATATTAGGAGATTTTAAATATAGAAGTATATCGGTTTAAAATTCAACAAAGCACAAAATATGAAGACAGAAAACGAAAGATAGAGGGGGAATCCTATGGAAAAGGCTATGACAAATAGTGGACGAATAATTCATGCCACTTTTGCTACTAAAGGTGTACCTTATCTGTGTGCATGTTGTGGCGGGGATGTCATTTTTGCAGCGGGAGAGATTAACAGATGGTATTTTCGACATAGAGACGCAAAAGCTCGACGCGAAGTACTGTTATGTGAAAAATACGTAAGCCAACTTGGTAATGATATCGAAGACACCCAAAATCTTTATGAAAGTGAATTGGACCTTCGGTCTCATGTACGTTTGGAAATTGTCCATATCGACCAGGAATGGAAACTTCATTTGCGTTTCCCTAGTATAAGCCCCGAGTTTCATGAAATCATAGATCAAGAACAACTATACTTCAAGATATATTGCAAGGAAGAATTACACGAAGTAAGTTCGATTCACCTGCAAGGTTTAACAGGTACCAACTATAAACTACCGGTCCGCATTCGTGATAGATATACATTGACTACGGACAACCCTATTCTGGTAAAAAAGCTGAAAATTCAGATAAATGGAACGTTTCAACCATTTAAGGGAATACCCCTCCTATTCAAATTCATACAAGGTTGCCTATTACATGTTCCATACTCGAGTGCAATTCTAGGTGGACGTTTTATGATTCTCTCTCCGTATAATCTTTTATTTCCTACGGAATTGACGAATCTGCACTCAGAGAAACTTGAAGAATATATACTGTACGATTGCTATATGCCAGACAAAGTATCCTCGAACTTAATGGAATGGTTTTCCAGGACGTTGAGAATTAAACTGTTTCCGTCAACGAGTCACATAGATTTACTGACTCCCACAACATTTCGCCTGTCACTAGGCCTTGTTGAAGTGTCAACCGACTCCGTCAGTTTGCTGCTAACACATTTGGGAGCAAAACCTACGATTAATTGGATATCAATCATTGACCCAAATGGACAAAGAAAAATTATTTGTCAAAAGGGAGATATCTTAAAGCTACAACTGCTCCAACAAGGCACATATTCTATAGACTTACTTAATCTACGAGGAGAACGATTCGAAGTTCGACGTGTCCCTACAGTTTTACATAAGTTAACAAATCCATTGTCGGTTACAATAAACGGAAAACAGGTCTTGTTTAACGATGTCACGGCAAGCGGTCGAGTCTTGGTCTCTGCAAACTGCTCTCTGACGTTTTACTCAGCGGATGGAGCCTCCGGTAAAATTATTAAGCCAAGTGACCGTCATTTAGATAATTTGGAAAGATTACATATACCTTTCATTTGGTCTGTTGTCTTCCTAGTAAAGCGAATTTTCACTATGGATACAACGCTATCTCTTCTTCTTCAACAGCTTGAACAACGAGGAAAATATCGAGAAGTGTATTTGGGACCTAAGGAATTTCAGCAGTTAAACCAATATATACACCATTCTACATTCAAGAATAAAAACCGCTTACTTATGTTATTGAACATGCGGCGTGGTTTCGTGCCACTCAATATTTTGTCACTTTTACGTCAAATGGAGGAATAATCTTGATTATCTTCGGCAATATTTACACAAATAAAGATGGACTGTCTCGCTTTAATATAGTCGCCTTATACGAGAATGGGCAATTGCAACATCTGGATAAGGAGCGGAAAACTGAGCTTTTCCCTAACACCGGAAATATATTTGTACCGAACGACGTGCAACCGCCTGAAAGGGTCATATATGGGCTCTTTGAAGTCAATGAAAGTTACTCCTATGATGAGGGTAAAATATCTTCTTTGAAATATACGCTAGGCATGAGTGTTGCTAAGATTCCCCTTTATGAAGTCATTCAAATTATGGAATCAACTCAAGAGGATCACTTAATTGAAAGGCTACAGCGAGGTTTCCATCTTTCTTATGAACCCTTGCTAAATGTGCTCATTCATACCAGTGACGATTATTTAATCGGCCCTTTTATTCTTAAAAAAAGAAATAGGGAAGATCATTGGGATATAAAAGAGGATACTTCTTCTTATCGATTAAACAATTTTGATTTCTTCCGTCCTGAAAATACATATATAAATGAAGTAGAGCGGTTCTTCGTTATTGCTGATCTTACCTTAGAGCCGGTTGTGGGCCACTTAGATTTAGCAAGTAATGAGCGTGTAATCCGGGATACGTTGAGAATGATTCGTGAGAATACTGATTTAGGCGACCTAACCCGCAAAATAATTCGACAATTGGGAGAGTGGGGCAACACTGGTCTTATAAGTGATGAACTTGTATTGAAGCGCGTTGCGAGGACCATCCGTATCTTGAGCGTTCATACTCTAGATCAAACGCTCCTAGAAGAAGTGCAAAAAAACTTGTTTCAACTACCATACGTAAAAACCTATGTAAACCAAAAAATAGAAGAATACTCCGATAATTATAATGAACAATTGGAGGGGGAACATCTCAAGTTATCAAAAGAGGTTAATCGGTTAAGTTTAGAAATGGAGCAATCAGGAAAAGAGCTTGGGGCAATTCGAAAGGAACGGGACAAACTGGAACAAACAATTTCTCAACTGCAGCAGAAATCTGAAGCGAAAATTGCTGAAATTCAGTCTAACGTAGTAGGCGAATTTGTTAATCAATTGGCTTGGAGAGGACTAGGATTTGCCGAGACCTCAAGTACACTAGCTGCCCCCGAGAAAACATCTGATGAAAACAATCTGTATGCGGTTTCTCTTGGACGACAAGCAACTACTTTCAATAATATGGAAGAATATTGGTATTTTTTGAAGCGCAACCTTCGTATGCCCGAGTCTCGTCTGCTTTTGCAGACATTGCTTTGTGCCGTGAATACCAATACTCCGGTCCTAATTAAGGGAGAACGTTCATTGGAGTTAGCGCAACTGCTATCCCACTATATTTCCGCCAGTGAAACGATTACTGTCTTACCGGAGGTTCACACATTCTCATTATACAGTTTGGAAAAAAAATACCCCATGTATCGTCAGATGCATGCAGTTAAATCTCTTATTCTGCATAATGCACACTTTACTTCTGCGGAATTCAGTCTCCCATCATTTTTCAAGTTGAATCGATGGTCTTCAGCATCTAATGCGCCGGATCTCGTCTTATTGTCAATCGATGAACAGGAAGCCATGGAAACTTTCATAGACAAGTTCCGAATGTCACCCATAATAAACACCGACAAGCTGAATATTAAAAAAGCAGGCCTGGAGATCGGTCCGCCCAAAGAGTGCGGACAGATAATGCTCTCCATAATGGAGGAATTCAAGGTTGACGATAATGCAGAGGAGCGTATTGCATTTGAAAAATGGCTTTTGAATACACATAGTATGGAGTTAGGACTGAAGTCTAGACAATTTGATATCTGGCTCACATTTTTACGCTTTAGTGGCGAAGAATCATTGTATAGATATGAGTGGATGTTTCAGATGTTTGAGCGATATTTGCAGTATTTAAATCCGGAGTTTGAGGTGAAATGAGACAATATCTAAATGAAAAACAGCGATCTCTTCTATTACAGGGTATCTGTTACACAAAGAATTTAATCGCTTCGCTTGCTTCCGATTATGCTGATCACAAAGTGCACATTCAAAGGTTTCTTCCTGTTCTAAACAGAGTTATTCCTAGTCTTACAAAAGATCTCATATTCTTCAACCAATCTATATCCAAAGAAAAGACCGCCTTGTGCTTTGTACGAATGCTGTCTGAGTGTGGAGAAATTATTCATTTGGGCGAAGGATATTACTTTGTTCCTCCTGCAAGGTGTATTATGTTACCGGTATCAGGTGAAGCAATCATTATCAGTTCATTACAGGAAGGGGGGGAGAATGCGATTGGATTAATTGGTTATATATCAAATCATCCATTGTTAAGCATAGCAGCCAATGATTGGGCTTATGCCGAAGAACCTGAAGCTTTCTTGATTCGTTATGAAAAAGAATTGCGAGAAGAGCCAGGCTTTAGTCCTGATAGGTGTTTTCAAACAACTAGACAAGGACTTATTCGAACGAAAAAAACGTCAGTCTATAATGCTAAACGGAACATTTCGTATTTGTTAACTCATCGACCTTTTAAAAATTCTACTAAAGAAGATTGGTACATCGGTCGTGCCACGTCGGCAGGCTGGTCAATTGCTGGAATTGACAATAATCATCTAAAACGAGTTATCTTTGGGCTAGAAATACGGCATGGTGGAAACCTGAAGTTTTCCTGGTTTTCTTACGACGAACAATACAAGGAATTACGATTGTCTAGGAGCATTCCAATTGAAGAGCGAAATATGTTATCTCTAATTGGGATGCCTGACAAATGGCCAAATCCCAGGGGTTACCTGATTAAACCTCGGTATAGGGACGATGCAAAAGCTATTTTGAAAAGACTAAAGTTTGAAGAGGTGAACTAGATGGATAATGGACAATCGATTAAAGGTGTAGCTGAGCAACTACACCGCAAGCTGAGAGAATACTTGGAGACCCAGTATCCGATAAGCCAACCAGAGTTACAAAGAAAACGCACATTGCTACTAGATTCGCCTGGAGTCATTTCAACAGAACCTTTTATCGAAGCAACGCGTGTTTACCAGCAAGGTGAAAACTATGATGCCATGAAAATTCCACAAGCTTCGAAAGACTTAATGAACCAGCTCTCATCGCTGTCACCTAGTGTTGGTGTATTTCCTCATATGTACGTACACCAGCAACAGGCGATGGAAGCCTACCTGCACCATAAACAGGATCTCGTCGTGGCGACCGGTACTGGTTCTGGTAAAACTGAAACATTCATGCATCCAATTTTGAATACTATGTATCTTGAAGCACAGCAACGGCCCGAGCAATTTTCTATGCGCGCTGTTCGTGCACTTATTTTGTATCCGATGAATGCATTAGTTAGCGATCAGATGACACGGCTTCGCCGTCTATTTGGAGACGAACGGGTGAAGCAGATATTCCGCAATTCAGCTAACCGAAATGTTCAGTTCGGTATGTATACATCAAGAACCCCTTTTCCTGGTTCTCCATCTAAACACAAAATTGAACGTTTAAAAAACAATCTCCAATATTATTTGGATCTTGAGACAAAAAATCCAAAGGTCGCTGATCAGATGAAAGAAAGAGGCAAGTGGATAGCAAAGGACTTGGGAAAGCTACAGGACTCGCTTCTCAACGACCATAATCTCCCTCATAATAGCCTTGACGCGGAGATGTTCATGCGCCAAGAGATGCAGGAGATGCCGCCGGATATCCTCGTTACAAACTACTCTATGCTGGAGTATATGCTTCTTCGTCCAATCGAGAGATCCATCTGGCAGAAGACGCAAGACTGGCTTGAATCTGATGAGCGCAATACATTCATGCTGATTTTGGACGAAGCTCACATGTACCGGGGAACTGGCGGTGCGGAAGTGGCTTTCTTAATCAGACGCTTGCAATCACGTCTGGGTATACCGCGTGATAGGCTTCGTTGCATACTTACTTCTGCAAGCCTCGGCTCTGAAGAAGCAGCGATCGATTTCGCCGAGAAGTTAACAGGCAAACCAAATCAACGCTCTTTCAAATACATCAAGGGCATTCCTGAGATTCGCAAACCTGGGCGACCAGCGACGCCTAGTGAGATCTTAGCGCTAAGCGTATTAGAAAGGGGGAAGTTCAATGATTATAGTAAGAGATATCAAGAATTCCTAAATTCCTTCCAAGGCTTACGGAATCTACTGAATTGGCAAGAACCTCCGACGAGCTCATGTGACCTCCCTCTCTATTTATATACTCAACTGGACGGATTCGGACCTTTGGAATTGCTTATATCTCGGATAAGTGGCCAGGCGACTTCTATTCGACAGCTAGTATCAGAACTAGGCCCAGGCTGCGATTTTATGATAGCTGAAAAGGCAGTAAGTAATTTACTTATGTTAGCTAATGCAGCCAAGCGAGATGGACGCGTTTTGCTTGCAGCGCGCGTCCACATGTTTTTTCGTGGAGTACAAGGTATTTATGTATGTCTCAATTCACATTGCACAGTGCAACCTAACGAAATTGAAACACCAACTTTTGGGAAAATGCACAATTCGTTTCGATTAACTTGTGAGTGTGGAGCTCGTATCTACGAGGTAGTTACACATAAGAAATGTGGATCAGCGTTTATACGCGGTTACTACCAGACAGGCCATCGTCATTTCTACCTTTGGGGAGAAAAAGGTAACGCCGTTGTAGGGGAAGAGTTAGAGTCTATTGACCTTTTGATCGAACAGCCTCACGAAGACGCATTTAAGAAGAAATTCGTAATTCCATTATGGCTTGACATCTCTACAGGATATGTCGTGAGCGAACCTCCTTCGTTGGCAGAGCGACATAAATTCATGAAAGTATACGCGCCGCCCGCCAAGGGCAAGTACTTGAAAATACATGAAGATTCTATCTTTGCCAAATCATTTAATAAATGCCCATGCTGCCAAAGTAGGTCTATAGAAGCGATTAGGGATTTACGCACCAAGGGCGAACAACCCTTTGCTAACCTTGTTCGTGAGCAGTTCATGCTACAGGCCCCCGTTCCTGGCAAGGACCATCCAAACGAGGGGCGCAAGGTTTTATTATTCTCTGATGGCAGGCAGAAAGCTGCTAGACTTGCCCGCGACATACCGGAGGAGGTAGAGAATGATACTCTAAGACAATTACTCTTATTAGCAGCCACGAGTGTAGGACCTAAATACTCTATCGAAAGGCTCTATCCAACTTTATTGCATTTTATGCTAATTCACAAGGTGTTGATACTTGATAAATCGGCTCGACTGGACTTACTTGACGATATGAAAAGATACGCTCGATCGTTGGACGTACCATTAGATGAAGTTGATATATGTGAAGCTCTGGAAGACAACGAGGACTTGAAAATGAGAAATACACTACGTAAGCGACTGTTTGAGGTAATATCCTCCCCTGGAATATCTCTGTACGACACGTCAACAGGTTTTGTGTCACCAAGTTTAAAGTGGATGAAGGTTCTTTGTAAAGACCTTCAAAGCGTACTGACAGAAGAACAAATTACTGTGATTGCCACCATGTTCATTAAGGACTTGTTGGATGATATCGCAATAGACATCAACTTGAAGGTGCGTGACCGCCGCGAGATTCTCGGATTTATGAGGTACAACGAAGAGTGGGGCAAAGAACATCTCTGGATATCAGAATCCTTAAAGGAAATTCTCAAAAGAATTATGCCCGAATCTGAGGATATAAAAACGGTGGTACGCAGCCTGTACGACAGCCTATGTGCTTCAGAAGCAGGCAGGTACTATCTTGACCCAAACAGATTAGCGATTAACAACGGCCTTGACCACACCTGGTTTAAATGCCTCGCATGTAAACAGATGCATGCCTTCTCGTTAGAAGGGGGTTGCCTTAACTGCCAATCGACCCAATTGGCTACACTACCACCTGATAGCGTTGTGCTCGCTTCGGAAAGAGGCTACTGGCGGGCCCCAGTTGCTCATGTGTTGTACAGGGGAGCAAGCATCCGAAATATGACAGTAGAAGAGCATACAGCGCAGTTATCCCAGAAGGACGACAGCGAAGCTCTTGCAACAACAGAGAACTATGAATTAGCGTTCCAAGATATTGAGATGCCAGGCAGTAACGGTATTGTCGACATTTTGAGCTGCACTACAACTATGGAAGTCGGGATTGATATTGGCTCTTTGACGGCGGTCGGCCTTCGCAATATCCCCCCGATGCGCGAGAACTATCAGCAGCGAGCTGGTCGAGCAGGTCGACGGGGTTCTTCGCTCTCGACAGTTGTAACCTACGCCCAGGATGGACCGCACGATCATTATTATTTTGGAAGTCCAGAACGGATTATTAGTTCGTCACCTAGTGAGAACAAGATATACATCGACAATGAGAAAATCTTAAAACGGCACCTGATCGCAGTTCTCATCCAAACGTATTTTCATGAATATACATCTAACTTGGATGCAACCAGCAGTAAAATAAATGAGGCTCTTGGTCGGACATCCGATTTCTTTGAGGGTGCCCCTCCTTTTAACTTACAATCGTTGGAAGTTTGGTTGAAAGACATCTCGTATAATACACACACTGAACTGTTAAGAGTCCTGTCAGAAGGGTTCCACAATTCAGAACTTCTGGTCGATCGCACCATCTTCCAATTACCAAACGAATTGAAGAACGCATTTGAGAAGATTCGATATGAAATCACAAACGATTCAGAGACGGTAGAAGAGCCTAGTAGTGTCGAAAAAAGTAACAATTATTATTTATTGAACTTTCTATTTAATCACGGGTTTCTACCAACGTACGCATTCCCTCAAGATTTAGTCAGCTTTTATATCCAGGATAGAGGCCGTAAGGGGGCCATCATCATCAAACAACGTCCGCAATTAGAATTGAATCGCGCACTAAGTGAATTCTCTCCGGGACGACAAATTGTCGTCGATAAAGAGACATACCGAATTGGTGGAATTTACACGCCATTTGCGCCTAATAAATCGAAGCCAGCCGCACATTATGCTTATAACAATACTGTCGTGTTTTGTGATCGTTGCCATTACACAAAGTTGGGAGTCGAACGAGCGACAAGCTGTCCAACATGCCATGCACAATTAAATTCAATGTCCTATATCCGCCCCGCGGGATTTTCACCAGAGCGAGGAGAGAATGTGGAAAAGTGGGATGAGGAACAAGAGCTTAGCTATGCAAGCACACCACAACTTCCAGTTCCGAATCACAATGAAGCGTTGGAATTCACAGTATTAAACGGGCATGGGCTTATTCAATACGGCTATATGGCCGATAAGGAATTAATTGTCCTGAACCGGGGGCCAAACAAAAGAAGTGGATTTCGAATGTGCGGTGTTTGTGGATACATAAATCCCGTCAATCCAATTAGTCCGAAAGCTGCGACCATGCATTACAAACCGTATCTCTCAACAAATGGGGATTACTCTTGCCGAGGGAAGATGCATACCGTCTATCTTGGAAATCGTTTCGTTACCGACTTGCTGTTGATTCGGCTGAGATTAGACGATACTTTCCACTTTGAAATAGGAAAAGCTAGTGTTTGGATAAATGCGGCTCTTGATTCATTGGGTGAAGCGGTTGTTCAGGCGGCCAGCCGCATTCTGGACATCGAGGTTCAAGAACTAGTAGCTGGTCATCGTATTCTTTTTGAAAACAATCACTACTACGCGGATGTTTACTTATTTGATTCTTTATCCGGCGGTGCGGGCTATTCATATGTTGCTGGGGAGAGAATCGATGAGATTCTGCAAGAAGCTATACACTTGTTGCAAAAATGTGACTGTCAAAGCTCATGTTACAAATGTCTTCGTCACTACAAGAATCAACTGAAACATTACAGTTTAAACCGCTTTTTAGCTTATGAGTTACTTCTTTATCTGAGGGATAGGGAAATTAAGACATACTCAATTGAAGAACAAAAAGATTACATGAAACCGTTAATTCGTATCTGTGAAATTTTGAACCATCCAGTAGAAGAACAACTTATTGGGGATAAATACGTAATAGTTACGCCCTCAGGGAAGCGGGTCATGCTTCGGAGTAACATCATAAAGCCCCTTGTAAGCAACAATGAGCTTCATTTTTCACCATATGAAATTGATTCTGATTTACCAAATGTCGCCATGCTGGTTACTGACCAACAGTAGTTTGTGATTTGATGGCTCTTATATCTTCCTAAATCATAGATATATAAATTGAAATTAGATTATCGCCTGAGGAGCATAACGGAAAGTACGATCGGGAGGATGCTGTATGTGGTTTAGGAAAAAAGAAACGCAGCGGGATCGAATAGCAACGAAGCTCGAAAAGGCCGGACGTAAAGATACAGAGCTTGCGGTGTTTGGCGCATCCTCGCACAACTATAAGATGAACGAAAAGCTGACGAAAAATAAGCTGGCGGACTGGCAAGCAACGCATCAGATTACACTCCCTGAGCCGTATGCGCAGTTCCTGACGGAAATCGGAAATGGAGGCGCTGGGCCTTTTTACGGGCTGTATCCGATCGAAAAGGCGACCTCCTATACAGGAAGCGATGTACTCACGGCAACATGCGTACTGTACCCCGGAATGGCAAAAGAGGAATGGAATCATTTGATCGAGCCGCTGATTAGCGATGAGGACATCTCCGACTCGGAATACGAGGCTGCTCGCAATCGCGTGCTGGGCGGCATGTTGTGCATTGGCACGCAAGGCTGCGACTACGATATGTACCTCGTGCTGGAAGGCAAACACAAGGGGAGAGTCGTGTATACGTCAGATTTCCACCCGGATCATCCCTTTTTCTTTGTCTATGAGGACAACATCCTGGACTGGTATGAGCGCTGGCTGGATGAAGTGATGCTGGATTATGACATTGGATGGTTCGGCAGCAGGATGCCGGGCGATGAGCCTGCCTTGCTGCAGGTGTATCACAACGCCACCGACGAAGCCACACAATCAAAAGCGCTCGATGGTTTGTTTAAGATAAAAAAATTATCGCAGCCAACCCTGCAATTCCTGAAAAACATTGCCGATCAAGACCAAAAGGATCGTGCTACAGCCATTCAACTCATCTGCAAAACCTCTGTTGCCGAGGGAAGAGAGTATCTTCTGGAGCTGCTGCATTCAGATCGCGAGAAGGACGTATTGTCCGCATTACAGATTTTGAATTGGTATGGTAAAGCGGCTGATTTAACCGATTATATAACCGTAATCTTGCAGCGGCTCGACACCATTCGCGACGTGGAAACGTTGCGTCATGTCGGTTATGTTCTGGAACCATCGGGGACCATAACACTCCAGAACTTTGCTCCCTTTTTGTGCCATGCCGACTTGACCCTGCAATCCGCTGCCATCTATGCGACACGCAACTGCGATGACAAGGCGGGCGGTTGGGAAATCATTGATCGAATGTTCGCAAGCGGCGGCAAGGAGGTTGTGAAAAGTGCGATTTCGTATTGGGGCATTGTCCCCCATGAGAGATTATTGCCTTATTACAAGGCCGTATGGCCGGAATACAAAGGCAACCCTAATTTTAGAGAGAAATTTATCGTTAGTTTAAGGGAGTTAAATTTGGCGGACGATTATTTTGATCAAGTGGGCGGGACATGCTTCTAGAAAGGCCTGGAGGTGTCTCATGAGATCTATCTTTAAAAGTCGGGCAGGCATCGAGTTGCTGGAATGTCTGACATCGGCAACGAGGAGAGCCGGGCATGGTCGATGATATTAAAAATCGTGAAAGCTGATGTGCTTCGGGATGATCCTTCCCATTACAACTATTGGAAACGCGAAATACTGGCTTACGATTCCGGTTTTTTGCACCATTTACCTGCCGATATTACGGTCCCAAGGTGCCTGGCAGTCGACCAAAGGTCTGACGATACGGTCTGGTTATGGCTGGAAGATATACCGAATGATGCGCAGGAATGGCAGTGGGACGACTATGCTTATGCAGCGGAGAAGCTTGGACAGTTTCAGGCCGCCTATCTCCTTGGAGAGCCGCTTCCGAAGTTTCCATGGGTGAATCAACAATGGATGCGTTCATGGATCAACGAATGTTATCGTTATCGAGATGCTCCAGATGTTCCAGATGTTCCAGATGCTCCAGATGCAGGGATGAGCAGGCAGCTTGTACCCGATATGAAATTTGCGGATCTTGCCGCTCGACTTGTTCGGTTAGAAGGATGGGTCGAGGACTGGTTGGCTGCGCTTGAGCGTCTTCCAAGAACGCTGGCTCATCAAGACTATTACGAGCAAAACATATTGATTTCACTTAACGGACAGCAAGAAAGGAAGGTTGTCTTAATCGATTGGCAATTTCTAAGCATTTCGGGGATTGGAGAGGACCTGGGACGCTTTTTTGGACTCGCCCTCAGCCGAGGGAATGTTCCGTTAGAGCATTATCAGAAGGTTCAGGAGTTGTTTTTTTCATCCTATATAAAGGGATTGCGGCATACGGGGTGGCTGGGTGACGAGAGACTCGCCCGTTTCGGCTTTTTGGCCTCATTTGCTTTGCGTTCGATATGGGAGGTGCCGAAGCTGCAACAAAAACTTGCCCAAGATGCAGGCGCGCCCGAGACGCTTAAATTAGCTTTTATAGCGGAAAAGCAGCTGGAAGCTGCCGAGGAGGCTGAGGAATTAAGGAAAATCGTAAAAATCGTCTAGATCAGTTGAAGGAGCCATGCAATATGGAAACAACAATAGATGATCTACTATTAGGGGCAGACATCGCTTCGTTGCAGCGGGCGATGGAATCAGGAGCGTTAACATCGGAGGCCTGCGTTCGTTGGTATCTGGAGAGGATCGAACGGCTCAACTCGAAGCTGAGAGCTGTTCTGGAAATCAATCCGGACGCGATCACAATCGCAGTGGCGCTTGACGCGGAGCGGCAGGAACACGGCTCTCGCGGCCCGCTTCATGGCATCCCGATCTTGCTCAAGGATAATATCGATACGGGCGACCGCATGCATACGAGTGCCGGTTCCATTGCGCTTGCCGAACATTTTGCACTGACCGATTCGGCAGTAGCTGCACAATTAAGAGCTGCGGGAGCGGTGTTGCTCGGCAAGGCAAATATGACGGAGTGGGCGAATTTCATGTCAAGTACGATGTGGGCGGGATATAGCTCCAGAGGCGGTCTGACCCTTAATCCTTATGGTCCTGGGGAATTGTTCGTAGGTGGGTCGAGCTCGGGGCCTGGCGCGGCAGTAGCTGCGAATCTATGCACCGCCGCCATCGGAACAGAAACGACAGGGTCGATCATCAGCCCAGCGTCGCAAAACAGCCTCGTTGGCCTTAAGCCGACTGTTGGACTCGTCAGTCGCAGAGGCATCATCCCGATTACGCATAGCCAGGATTCGGCTGGTCCGATGACACGTACGGTCAGGGACGCCGCGTGCTTGCTCGGCGCCATCACTGCGGTGGACCCCGAAGATGCTGCCATGCAAGAGAAAGAGAGAATCGCCTACACGGATTATACGCCCTTCTTGGACCCGAACGGTTTGCAGGGCGCAAGAATCGGCATTCCACGCTATTATTATCAAGGCTTGGATCAAGCCAGAGCGGAAATGATCGAGCGGGCGATTGCCTTGTGTCGGGAACGCGGGGCCATTATCGTCGACCCTGTTTCCATGCCGTGCGAGAAAGCAACATGGGATTGGAATGTGGGGCGCTTCGAATTCAAAAAGGGGCTAAACGATTATCTTGCCAAAGCTGGTCCCGGCGCCTCTGTGCGGACGTTAGATGAACTCATTGCCTATAACGAAGCCAATCGCGAGGTTGCGCTCAAGTATGGACAAGATATGCTGATTTGGTCGAATGAAACCAGTGGCACATTGTCTGAACCCGAATACGCCGAGAGTTTGCGCTTTAACCGCGAGGTATCTCGCGCTCAAGGTATTGATTACGCGATCCGTGAATATGGGATTGACGCACTGCTGTTCCTTGGCAACGAGGAAGGGCTCGACTTGTCCGCACGGGCGGGATATCCTGCCATTACCGTACCGGGCGGGTATACAGAGACAGGCGTCATCGCCAAAGGCGGTTATACGACCAAAGGGCCTCAGGGGATCACATTTGTCGGAACAGCCTATAGCGAGCCTGTACTTTTCAGATTAGCCTACGCGTATGAACAGGCAACCAACTATCGTATTGCTTTTTGTACGTCTAATTTTTTCAAGACCTAATTCAGGCTCAAAACCGAAATCAGTGCTTGACGAAATAATCCAAGGTTGAAAATGGAAAAACATCTGCTAATCCTGTAATGTTGAAAGTCCTACCAATCAACAAAAGGAATAGACAGATGCAAACCCA